>Ga0116227_10000161_pt1 | contig 114596 bp, 81 predicted proteins | sample S1TSphgellanicum_FD_89693 | JGI IMG/M metagenome (GOLD analysis project Ga0116227, IMG submission 89693) | Host-associated microbial communities from peat moss isolated from Minnesota, USA - S1T2_Fb - Sphagnum magellanicum MG | ecosystem: Host-associated > Plants > Peat moss > Unclassified...
CTAATTATGCAACAAAGTTTCTAAAACTACGGTTATTAGCCTTTGCTGAAGAAAAGAACTAATCCAACTCCTTAATCACCAATAACGCATTTCGAAAAAGAAAATAGCCCCGTTCGCACGATGCACACTCATCACCCTATGAAGTCGCTAAAAGCCCTTAATAACCTCACCCCATTCAAATAACCCTGATGTAATTGTTAAAAACTGAGACTACCGCACAGGGTTGTGTCGGTATGGCTCACAAAAGGCCATGCATGAATGAAGGTGGATGAATTTCTAGATTGAATCTGTGAAGGTGGGGTTATGGCAATTGACTAGAATCTAATTAGTTGTGGAGAACAACATGATTGGAAGAACAATAATAAATTTACAATTTATGCATATAGTTGAATAGGAAATGTAATCAAATGAAGAAATTGAGATTGTCATACGAATTGTGTGAATATGTGTTGTTTCCCATATCTCTACTCTAGGTTGGGTCTGAAACATTCAAGGTCAATGTTTTGGGTTATATGCAAATGATCCTTCCATGGTGCATATTTCAATACATGGGGCCTGCATAAATTCCAATCCATCAAATATGTTGAAAGTTTCTCCAATATTGTAGGCATAGGAGCTTAGGGGAGTTTGGGAGGCAATTTTCAATCATTTCTATGATTCCCCTTCATACCCATTGTGGTAAAAAATTTCATTCCTATGTCTTTGTTTGTGAAACCTTCATTGTACAATTGTTTTTATGTTCTATCTTCAAATTATTAACTTTGTAAATTTGCATTTGGTGAAGATGCAAATTTTAGAAAAAACATTATAGGAACCCTAGATCGATAATGTTATCTAAACTATTTTTCAAGATGTTGAACAATTTGAAAAAGTCTATGGTAGTAATCAAGAATTTCATCTATTCCCATTGCAATAATATGAAGGATGAATGCCATTATCTACTAGGGGATTGAATTATGCTGCTTAGGTGGTATAACTTATGCACCTAAGAAACCAAGGGGTTTTAGTGAGTTGAACCTCCAATCCCTTTGCCATTTAGATCATGTTAACACTTGAGATCAAATGGAATACAAAGCTCTTAAAAATGTGTCTTAATTAATTTAAGAGGTGCAATGGCATGGTATGTGGTAAGTGTCCTTCATTTGAATGTTTAATTATTGTAGCAACAATATTCACTTTAATATTGTATCATGGGAAGTTCAAAGTACTAGGATCTAACTTGTTCCATTAGAAAATTGAAAATATTCAATAATTGTCATATTTGTAAATTTTGTAGTGCTATGATACGTAGGTTTTGATTTTATGACATTTAAAGGTTATGGTTTTTGTTTATGGTGTGCATTGGTGACCTATGGTGATGGGTTGGGACTTACTTAGACATGATAGTGTCAAGGCAATATGTGGTAACCTTTTACTTCACTATATTATGTTTATGTTTTATCACTTTTTAGCTAGTTATAATGTTTTCAAATACCGTGATATGATGATTAAATCATCATTTTGTATATTGAAATTAGGCACATGATGTACTTTTGCATAATCATCATGATGTTTTCATGGTTCCATTATGTATGTGATGTAGTTTTATGGTCCATATTATTAAAAACATCTTGTGTTGTCAAAAATTATGTATGCCCAAATATTACAAATGATGCACCCCCAACTGCTTTGATGGATTCAATTATGAATCCAAAAGGTGAAAATAGCAGAAGGACAAGGAGTTGGGGCACGCTCCTTAGCTCGCAGCACTTTGGGAGTAGAGGGGTGTGCTGGAGCTCTAGAATGGGGATTAAGAAAAGTGATAAGCAAGTCAATTACTCACACAAACCTACATAAACCAAACAATAAGTTGGTTAGTGCGTAATTGCAACACTTTTGGTGCACGGACGAACCACAAGCAAATACGGACTCACAAGACTCACCATGGCCTAGACTTGGGGGAAGCCACCACCTTCCCCCTATAGTATTCTCTATGTCTGGCCATGGGGCCAGCACCTAAATGTCATTTTGTCCCAAGATTCCCAAGTTAGAGTCCTGAAATTCCCGAAATTAGGTCTCCTGTAACTTTGGAGGCCCATAACTTTGTGTGAAAACCTCAGATTGAGGTAAGGTCTGAAGAAAAGTTGTAGCCCTTGTCAAGAGCTTTCCAACGGTATGTAACACGCCACCTACAAAAAAATAAATCAAGTCGATTGCCAACTTTTAATGGTTGGGAGCCAAATTGCCAATTTGATTATTGGCCCTTCTTTTGGCCATAACTTATGTTTTAAGTATCCAAATGGATCATGCAATCCTATTTTAAACATTTAAGTTCTAAGAGCTTTTCAATGGTATAAGGAACTTTTCAATCTGATGAGTTTTGACCCCTGAAATTGCCTTCTGAATATTCAAGAGTCCATTAGGAGTCCAACTTCCAAAGTGGGAATTCACTTGGGAATGTGGGGGTTCATTCCCTCACACTCTCCTACACTCCTAGGAGCATGAAATGTGACTCCCGGGCTTCATCCTTGGCCCGCACCTTCGCAAACCCTTGTTTTGGTCATGGGCCCAAAGTTAGGGTTGCGACAACAAATATACATGTATGGACTTGAAAATGTGGTATGTCATATCCATTATATAATTTTTACAGCTAAAGTTCATTATGTATATGACCATGTACATGTTATATATGTCCATGTATTACAAATACACATGTAGACCATCTCCATTAGATAGTCCATGCACTTGAAGTTAGACTAATAAACTGATAAATCCTCATTATAATAAAATTGCTCAAACTAATTATCAATTCACTTGGCTTTCAAGCAAAAAATGAATGGCACATTCTTCATATTGTTTGGGTCTAATGTGCTTGCGTGCAACATCTTTTTTATTGGGACCAACTCGTGTTTCGAAAGTCCACCACAAACGAACCTTATTTTTGGTTTCCTTTTCAAGTCCATCAAGTCATTTTTTCCTTTGAAAAAAGGCCCATGGAAACACTCCAAAAATTTGAATAGACCAACGTTGCTCCATGGCACGATGAAGGTTACTTCTTTTGGTACCAATTTTTTGAAATTCCACTCACATTTGATTCATGTGTGTTTATAGTTGCATCCAACAAAACACCTTTGTGTGCCAACAAATTATTTAAGGTACACCTCTTGACTTGACACAATTCGTCTTTGAAATTTTGAATGAAAGCCAATTGTGCCTTTGCATCCTAAGGCTTTGGATAATATTCTGGTAAAAGTGCTATAATTGTTTCATGTTGCAACACTTTCACCAACACAACCTACTTATTATCATGACTTGTAATTTGTCCAAATTCCTTTGCCAACAAATTAACAATTTTCAAAGCAAGCTTATTAACATCCCTAGGGTTTAACTCTTCATGTGGGTTAGACTCACGAATATTGTATAGGTTTTTTTGAGCCCTTTCATTGATTTGCCTCAATCTTACTTTTCAATCTTGTTGGTGAACTCTAACAGCTTCCCTAACATTGGTCACATTGGCAATTTCTACTTCTGCCAACTTTGCCGCTTTTGTAGTTACTATAGTTGCCTATTGGGCCCTTACAGATGGCCAAGGTCTATGATGGTTGTGTTTTTTTTTAGAATTTCCCATTTTAGCAAATAATTAATCTTGCCAACATCATATCAAAGGTCAAAATGTGATCAACAAAACATGTTAATCATAACCTATGAAGCCCATGCATTTGGCCCTAGTCTTTAACAACCTTCTTTTTGTTTCTGAACCCTGAAATTGCAAATGCAAACCTAGTAAACACATTGAATTGGTGTAAACATACTAGCATATATTGTTTTGTTCCATTGCATGAAATTACAAATAAAGTAATTTTCATTTCTAAGTTTGAAAAATGTCTAGTGTAGAATTATACATATTTTAGCAAACTCAAACATATGATTAATAAATGTTGTGTTGAATGTTCATATAATAAACAACCACCCACTTCATCTATAACAATTCATTAGTTTGTTCACAAAGTTTGCAAGCATCTAGTGATATTGGTGAAACAATAAATGGCCATGATGAATTACCTTAGGCAAACAATCAAAAGCTTTTGCCTTTGCCAATTTTACAACATGTATTGTAATTACATTCCAATCTTGAACAAATTTTTTTTCATGCTTGATCCTTAGAATTACATATACATATTCTAACAAACATTAGTAAATAGTTAGGTGCCTGCTTGGGTACACAATCTATAACATTAACATGTAATAATATATACTTGAATCTAGAGAGATTATTTGACAATACATAGGGGCATGTATTTAAAGTACAAAGATTATATTGAAATGTACATGCATAGTATAAAGACATGCAAAATGTATAAGGTCATATACCAAATGTATTTGAACTGCACAAATTTATAATTGGAGACAACATTATCATACTTCAACTACAGACATGTATATTTATAGTACATAGACATACACACAACATACCTATTCATTTCAGAAAATGAATTATACCAAGGGATTTCTTAATGGGCCTTTAATTTGTGCATAATTTTTTGTTGATAATTTTTTTCCTGCATTTCAAAGTTGCCCATCTAGAATTAAAAATTGGATAGCAAGGGTTTGAAACTCTAGAACCTTATTTTGTCAAGCCTTGCAAGGAGTGTAATGTTTGTTGTTGCAAATATCATGTGGAGTTGGATTTGTTGAAGCATGGGATAAATAACATGAGAGATGCTTAAAAAGGTTATCATGTTGCCAATATCTGCGAGTGTGATTGTGATGTTTGTAGAGGGTCTAATTTTGACTTACATTGTCAAGCCCATGATAAGATATATTCTAGGGTCACTAGGTTGTGGGAAGATTGTCTTTATCCCAAACTAGAATTGTAAGAATGGCATAAGCTAGAATGCCTGATGGGAGATTGTCATGAATGTGGAGCAAGTACCTTACCTATTTGCCCTAACGAAACTTTGCCTACTAATGACTTGTTGGTTTCATAGAAACGTTTTCAATAAGAACTCGTTGGGGTAGGTGAAGATGGAATACCTAAGAAGCAGATTAAATAATGCTTCAAGGAGACTTCAACTTCTTCATTCCTCAACTACTTACAACCTAACCTACAAAGGTTTGTGACCCACAATTTCATTGCAAGATGGGAAGATGTGTAGTGTAGGTTGAATATGGATAGTTTGCCTACAAACACAATCTTGTCCCATATTGATTTTGTAGAGAATTACAATTTTGAAATGCAAAATGAAATTTAGTCCATACATTGGCATTCATTTCAAGTTACCATCCTAGTTCACATCACTTTTTTAGTAGACCAGACTACTGGAGAAGGGGATAATGACAAAAAAATCATCAAGGAGACGCACTTCTCTGTTTCATATGACAAGGGCATGACACCTTGTTTATGCAACATTGTTTTCTGATGCATTGGGATTAGTTGTCATCTTGTGGAATCAAACCAACACACCATTGGGTATGGAGTGATGGGTGTGCTAGGCAATTCAAAGGGTGTCAAACAATGTACTTTGTTGTTTGATACCTTGGTCTTACGCATATACTAATGGGTGTAGTATGACTTGGAGTTTCTTTGGGATAGGGCATGGGAAGGGGAATGGGATGGACCAGGGGCTATGGTGAAGCAAGCTTTAAAGAATGAACAAATTCACAACCCTGAAAGGAGGCTACAAAACATTAAAGAATGTGTATAATTCCTTACCAACATAATGTCTTCTTGTGTGCATTCATCTTATGAAACCTCTCGAGGAACAATTTTTAGGTTCTATTAGGCTCGAGGAGATTGATAAAAGCAATTTTTATGCTTGTGATAACATTCTTGTCTCTAGTAAATTCCATTCTATTTATGTTTTTGTTATCTTTGACCCAACAAGGCTTGTAGTAAGGCCTCTTGCATGTTTTTATGCATTTTGTCTTGAAAGGGATTAGTAGCATTGTTTAAATCAAAGCCATGTTCCTAATTGGAAGCTTGTTAAGATTTTCCCTAAAGACACACAATTTGTGTAGGCCAACATGGAGGAAGTTGAAGAACTGGGTTTGAAAGGCCCAGAAGATGGACAAGAGATGGGAGACCTCATATGGATTGGGGACAATTTTGGTGTTCCAACTGAAGAAGGCAATCAAGAAGATGTGGACTTTTATATTTTGCAATGTCAACGAATAAAACATGTTGTATGATAAGCATTCACCTATGTATGGGGATGTTCATTTGAAGTCGATGATTATGTTGTGGTTGGTACTTACTACCAGAAGTGGGGCCATGGTGATAATTGTTATATGTATTTGGCAAATGCATAGGTGGTTTATATTGGTGTTGATTTAGTCCTAGCATGCAAGTTCTCTATGCTACCTACCCATCATAGAGTGAAAGGAGATGAACCGGTTTATCAATTCTTAGAAGAAACATTGGAAATTATCCAATCAAGCTTGGAAAATGCATAAGTTGAAAGTTTCAATTAAGGCATAATGCACAAAGTTTAGAATTTTCCTTGCTAGAATTATATGTGCATGGCCAAAGGTGATAATCATAGTGATGTTTTTGTTTTTTTTTTGTTGCACAAGGTTTAGGGTTTGTACTTGATGCCAACCAAACTCAAGTTGATCATTTCAAATGTTTTTTATAAATTTTGAGTGTAGCTATAGTGTTGCATAATTCAAACCTATTCTTAATTTTTTTGGTTTGCAAGATTTCTAATTTAGCCACATGTAATTTATTGCCGGTTGCCATATCCTTCCAACAATTGAAAGACAAGATCAAATCGCAATTTTTTGAATCAATGGCAGATAAATGGGTTTGATGCAAATATGTCAAAATTTATAATCAATGTGACCCCCAAGGATAGTACAAAATCGACTTCGTGCATGTCGTACAAATTTACATATCAATTTCCATTATAAATTGATCCAAGTTAATGCTTAAATCAATGCCCTCAAAGCAGGTAGTCTAGTGTATAAAACACCTTTAATCAATGTCAGAATCTAAAGCAACAAAAGCTTGCATAATACCAAAAAATGAGTATTCTGGAAAAATATAAATAGGGTTGTTGCCAAAAACCCTATGGTTGGAAGGTAACATAGGGAACTTTACGAACCTAATATGGGAGAGATGCAAAAAAACTATTGGAAACTTCCATAGAAAGACATAACTAGCTTCACATGTGCCCCATTTCTAATAGTACTTCCTTGCCACAATGACATCACTTTCTTTGAAATTTGTCTTCAACATCCATAAAATCCTTCCTCACAATTTGGATAGCTTGTGTGCAAAACACAATGTAGAAATCTGCATCTTCCTCATTGTTTTTTTCAACATTAACTGTAAAGTTATCACCTACCTCTAAGCAACTGGCCAAATACTCACCGCATCCACCAAATTCATCCCATTCCTCTTCATTTTTACTTGTTTGAATGGCAGAACAGATCTAGGCACAATTATTGGAATTTAATATTTCAATATCCCAAGGCTTATGCTAGATTCCCACAAGCTAAAAATTTGGAATCCAAACCATGAAAGCAAAAACAAGCTAGATCTTTCTTTAGTAGCTTGTTTACATCATTACTACTGAAAGATTTAGCAGAATGTATTTTTCAATTTCATCTTAATGTTGTCACATGTGTAAATGTTTTGTCAATCAACATCTGCAATTTTTGCAAGCTAAAAAACACGTGCTACTTGCCTCATTTGTCATGTATATGATGTTTCAGGTCATGTGTTCAAATGTTCCCGCATAAATGTCACTGCATCTTTAACATTCTACAATTTGGGGCTAATTGCATCTAATTGTGCTTGTCAGAGATATTTCTTCAAAATAGTTCCAGCACCATCATGAGGCCCTTTGCCATGACTTGTGCCAAAAACTCCACAATAGGCTACATCCTCTATTTGGAAATGGGTAATGACTAAGAAATAACCATGGGGTTTTGCTCTTAAGTTGTGAAGAACAACCATTTAACCAAATGTAATGTTGTTTAAGTTGGAAATTGTTATCCACCATACTTTGCCAATGCAAAAGTAAGCAGTGTTGAATGAAATAACTATCATGGGACTTGTCATCACTTATGTAGAAATACTTCATAAGTACCTATGAACCATCATCATGTGGATCTGGGATTGGATTCCACTATTAGGTAATGTGCACCAAGATTGTCACTTGGTAATTGTGCTAATGCATATTTTGCACTTCATTCTAAACCTCAAACTATATTTTTTAGCAAAGTTAATCATTGACACAATTGTGTCATTAAAAAGTGTTTCAGATAGTTCTTAAAATATGTGTCTTGCCATTAAGATACAAAATTGTGGCAGACAAAGTATTGGAGTTTTGGCTTGAAGTACTTTATGAATTCATCAGATGATGTGGACTTGTAAACAAGTGTCAATTTCTTTTAGCTCTTCTTCTAGATCTTCGCCTCCCCTTTCTTGGTTAAAGTGCTTCTAATTAACAAGGTGTCTAGATGACCCTTCCTCCTCTACTAAACAAATTGCAAAGTTTTCAACTCCACAATTATCATTCACCAAGTAAGCATTCTTGAACATGCCATTCTAAAAACTCATCATGGGGGCAAACAATTGATTCCCAAAGTACAATAAGCCCTACATATGTAGCAGAAGTACATGTACATCCATTAAAGCCTTCAATACAAATACATTCACAAATCTCATCATAGTTGTAGTCACACTGTGATTCAAAATGAATACCAAATTTCATTCACATGTAATTCAAACCTTGTTGGAGCTCATCAATCTCCACATGGTAGATGTAGCAACAGATGTTACATTCCTTCATCTTTTTCACAAAAAAAGGACATTGTGCATCCAAGGCCTTCTTTCTAATAATAATCTCTAGATGTTTTTGTTTAAAATGCATGTAAATTCCTTCTACATAGAAATGCATAGTCTAAAATAATGCAACAATGGTTTTCAACAAGTCTAATGTACTCCATGCAGTTAGTTTAGTTTTAGTTTGCAATCTTTATAACATCTTTTAGTCGAGTTGTAGTTAGTCCCTATATTCCTAATTTTCAATAGTTCAATTTTACTCCATAACTCCAAAATAGTCCATACTTAGTTCATTTTCAATCCACCCATAGTCTTTAGTAATTCCAATTTATAGTCCATAGTTTATTTTTACTCCATAGTCAATGCAAAACATCAATTAGTCCACAACAATTCCATAAATACTCCATAACATCACATTATGTCCAAAGTTGCACTACATTACATTGCATTATCACATTAGAGTCACAAAATTTTCCATAACATACTAACAATACTTGAAGTCCCTTCAAAGACCTACTTATCCACTAAGTCCATAAACAATATCTTTTAAGTCCAAGGACATCATCAAATGCCCATAAGTCCCCCCACATTCCAAACTAGTATTTTAAAGTCACAAACAGTCCATTGAAAGATAATTAACAAGGCTTCTTCTCCCTTCTAAGGTCCATTGTCCACAACATTAGGATTATTGTCCAAAGTCTACATCTGAATTCCACTTGAAGTCCAACCATACCATCAATTTTAGACAAGGTTCATTGAAACTCACCTTATGAATCCATACAAAACATAGTTGCATTGAGCATGTGCATAATCAAAGTCTATAAAAACTGAAAGAAATGTGACTTCAAAGACATGTACAAAAAGTAAAGAAAATTTATTCCAAATAACAACCTTATACAAATACCACAAAAGACTTATTACATAAAATGAACTTACACAATCATTATGTAAACTTAGTTTAATTGTCCCTATAATTATGTTGTTGGCTAATTAGAGGTATGTAAACACATAGATCTACAAGAAACTGACATACAAATTACATGACAAAGACAACTAGTACACACTACACAAAAGTATCTTGCTACAGCTCACATCAATTTATAATAGATCTAAGTATAAATTTGTCATAAGGACCTACTAAATAATGTAATGTCAAATGATATTACTCACCTAACTTTCCATCAAATATTAGGTTGGCTTCTCATCATGCTAGAAGGGTGATATTTGTTTATGCGTGAATTTTGTCTATCAAGACTTATCTTCATCTCAAAAACCCACCAAGCCACCATGATAGCAATTGTCACAACACTCAAAACATTTGATCTTTGTTTCTTTAGTGACAAAATACATGAGAAAATCCCACTCGGATCAAAATGCTTATGGCATTGTATTGCTAAGGACACATTACGATGATGGACATCTAAAATGTAGGACTTTTGTTTTAGCAATGAATATTTATCAATAGAGCTTATAACGGCTATCAATAAAGCATGTTTAATGGCTAGTTTTACAAATGTATAAGGATTTTTCACTACACCCAAGGAATTCTTCAAACCACTAATGATCTCATTTTGAGTCATAATTAGTGAGGCTTGCTTAGAAGTGGATTTTGGAATAAAACAAATAGCTTAAAAATTTTCCATCACTTTTGGATAACATTCTTCTTGGACACTAGAGGTCTTGGAAGGACATGTAATGCATTAGCAATGTATTGCACAATATCATGTGCAACCTTCCTCACCTCTTAATTTGTCACCACATCCTCCAAAGACTCATGAGCTATAACATGAGCATTTGCAATTTCTTTGAGATCACGTTTTCTAACCCTGAATTGATGTTGTCTCTTTACATTACTCTTTCAACTCCTCTCTAGTTTTGTGGGTTTAGGTTTTACCATTCTTGGGTTTCTATTGTGTTCTCTTTTATCACCCATTAAATCAAGGTGCACCATGCACGTTCAGTGCACTACATAGATGAGTAGGTTTCTCATTTTCAACACCTCCAGTCTTGTGTCCTATTCATTAGACAAGACACACATAACTTATATTAGAGAATCACATGGCCTTAATGCACATTGCAAGTTAATCAATTATCGTGCATGACATAACAATAGTTCCAATTGTTTAAACAAAAACAACATTGAAAAGGACTTGACATAATTCAAAGTAATAAAAAAAATGCCAATTAAATGCCATTTACAAGCATAACTTGATAATACAAGGAGTTTTTGTGTACCTTACACATAATGGCAATGTACAACCCATTTTAGTATGTCCTCCTTTTAAGTGCCTTAATCAAACTTGTTGACTGCTAATAATTATCACCCATTGATTTGTGTAGCAAAATGTCAAGATGCATATGTAGAATGCCCAATCAAGCAATTTAGGCATAACACAATTAATTAGATGACTTAACATTACTTTCCCATAGAAAACAGGCTCCAAAAACCCATCTTTGTCGACATGTGGCAATCTTCACAAAGCTTCAAACTATTTTTCATTTAGATAAGAATATTGGAATAGTAATGTTGATGTGGAATAGAACATCAATTATATTTTTACTACATCCATATTTAGCCATCTTTGATTAACCCACTTGTTTTGATACATATTGACCATGTAATGCATGTTGACAAAGTTTTGCATCTAGTTTCCAAGGTTTGACAATCAAGGCACAACATTTATTAAATACATTCCATAACTTGCTCTATCAATTACTTCTAAGTGACTTCTTGTGAACACAAGTTCACTGTACATTCTCACACACAAGACATCATCAAGAAACAACACTTGAATTTTCACCTAGGTAGGAAAAGAAGCTTAATTAAACATGTTAGGAAATGTTACCTAGGATTATTGCATGTTCCTGATGCTTTTTCTATTTCTTCATCATCATGGTCAACATGAATACCTGGATTAGTTATTGAATGCTACTGATCCTGCTTCTATTTCTTCATCATTATGGTCACCAAGAGGAGGAATAAGCTTGAATGGGTTTACTACTTGAATGCCACAAGGTTGTGTTGTTTCATGGGTGAAATTTGTTTAGACCACAAAAGAAGACAAAGCTTTGAACATTGGAGATAATGAAACTGTCACCTTTGTTTGTTGCTGATCTACAACAATGCAAAATTACATGATAATAACCATTGCCTTTTGGTTGCCAGTTTAAAATGCTTTAATTTTAGGCCACAAGTTGGCTTGTAAGCAAATTTGCAACTCAAGCAAACCAATGCTACCATGGAGGCATTGAGAGAAAAATTGGAGGTTAACCTCTTGGCAGGTAGTGACCAGACATAATTTTGATCATGCAAGTTCACTAAAACTTAAACCTTAGCCTACAGAACTATATGTTTTAGACTACTTTGAAAATAATAAGGGGAAATGACATTGCCATAATGTTATCCTTGTAATAGCATTAACCCCAACATGTAGTGTGCCTATAGTTATCAAGTATGAAAATTATGTAAATCAAGGAAAATAATCTAAAACCTTGCATGATATTCATAACAACATAGGTTCTCAAAATCACAAAGGCACAATGTGAATGTCATCAAGGAAGTGCAAACTATGTGATGACCATCACCTCTGGGTAATTCTGCATTATAATGAGCCATTGCAACTGTAACCATTCTTGAAAAACACACTTGTAGATTTTTAACATAAATTGAGATTCAATATTAGTCATATATTTTATGTGATGTGAGTTTTTATATATTCAATAATAACATATTAAAAATTGAATTTATTCCATAAATATATGATGGTGGAAAAGGACTATTTTAGTGATGTAACCAATCCTGAGGTCTTGAATTTGGCACAAAACTTTGCGGAATTGAACCAAATCTTTTTGGGAAATTTTGCATAATATACAAATTGATCAATTATTACATTATACAAAATTTGGGATCATAATTTGATTTTTTTCTCTTTAATGCAGATTAAACAAGGATTTTACATACATATGAATGTTTTAAAACCAAGAAATTTAGTTTAAAAAACACACATGCTATTTTCCCATGTATTGGATTGACTGAATAGTCATGTATAAATTGAAAAATAGAATTGAAATTAAGTGTTTTGATCGTCATTTTGTGATTGGAATTTGTTATGTTACATTTTGTTATTAAAAGAAAAATAATATTCATGGATGATCTTATTAGGATGAAAAAATAATGATCGTTTCTGTAAAAGGGTTTTGAATTTGTATTAGGGTTAGGCCGTAAGCAAAGTTACATGGTGTTGTTAATGAACTTTAATGACCTTTGTTGTTGCCGAAGGGAATTTGAACAAGGCAAAGCTTCTACATATACATTGAGTGAAAAGGAGCACAAGAGAACTTGACAATGAGTAGGAGGAAAAAATGTAGTGTGTAGCAACAAGTAGGGTAAGTGACGGCCATGGAAATTTCTAGGGCTTGTAGCTTGAATGGACGCTATTCAAGAAGGCCAAAGCTCACTCATAGATACATCAATAAGGTTTATAATGCAGTTTGGGCCACTCTGAAGTGAATTGCCACTTCTTTGGAAGAAGAAGATTTTGATTGCGAGTTATTTTACACACTTCCAAAGAGTCCATCAAATCCTATATCTAAAAAACTTGAGGCTTGAATGTTTCAAGAGCATAGCATTTGATGGTCAAAAACCTTGTTAAAGTATGACGAAATAATAGTAAAGCAATGTTGCATTCGTAACATATTCCCTAATGTGTTTCACCAACATTTGCAACAAATTTTGGCCATGGGTCCTCTGGAAGAACCTTTGAAGGAAGACATCTACACTCGAACAAGGTATATAAGCTAAGCTCATCTTGAAGTCGCGATCAAGTCGCAGCAAACATCTTGGTTGAAAATGACTTTAGGGATTTTAGGAGGGGAGGTAACAAAGATGGTGGGAGGGAAGGACGTTTTGAAAATAATTATCGATGTTGGTATGAAGAGAAAAAGAAGGTAGATAATTATGAGCAAGTGAAACGTTGGAGGTTGAAAAAAGCTGCTCAAGTGGTAGAAAATGAGCTCCACAATCTAGAGGTTGCTACATCCACAAACATGTACCTTCTGTAATTCTTGATTCTTATAAAACCAAGTTCCAAAAGGTCACTATAGAGCTATCAAAGAATATAACTATGTTTGTTGTTGAGCAATTAAAATATTTGGACTGTAATACACAAAAAATTGTCATTGAAAATTTTCTTACTCATCCTCTAGTTAAAAATATGCTTCCAAATTACCTTGTCAACATACATTGTGTGAAGACAAATGAGAAAGTAATCTCCAAGTTGAAAACAAGAATGACAAATCATTTGGTAGGGAACCCAAAGTCACAAATTGTGGTTGCCAAGGATATTGTTTGTATGTTGGCATCTAGCTAGTCAACAAGTAGCCATAGGGGTTTTGCAAAGGTGTTGGGTGTAGATAGGCGGAATATATATAAAGTGATGGATAGGTAAATCCAATTGGATACAACAAAGGATGTTTTTTGGATTTGTTACAGATGAGCAAAACATTTTGATTCATTACCTTAATTTGTTAAAGATCTAGTGACACATTAGTGGACAACAGAAACCACCATTTCCCCTATTGCTAAAGATTTTGTAAGACAACACATTAGTGTCAAGTAAGACACAACACATCCAACCCGTTTTTTGCAAATCTCGTGCAAGTGGGAATCCTTATCTTTGAACTCATTCTATGCATACTTTGATCTTTACTCTTGATGATTTCTTTCATACTATGATGTTTAATAAGTTGGTCATGTTATGTTGTGAATTGCTAGGAATATATTTGCATACCCTTGGGTTATTTTTTGCAAAGATTACATTGGGTTCAAGACTAGGTCTAATGTTTCTTTGTAAAGTTCTGACCCATTGTCATAGGACCTAAATAGATTCGTGTGAAAAAATTCTTGCAAATCACTGAAATGTGACTCAATGAATCAAATGAACCTCACATTTGGATTTGACATTGTTGGGGTTTACAAATAAATATTGACCAAGGATCCTATTTAATTTGGCTCCCCATTCCAATTCACATTTTGATATGTAGTCTTGACGTTTTTCAAATTGGGGCATTGATGAACTAGTCATATTTTTTGCAAAGATTACATAGGGTTCAAGATTGGGTCCAATGTTTCTTTGCAAATTTTTGACCCATTTTCTTAGGATCTAAATAGATATGTGTGAAAAAATTCTTAGAGATTATTGAAATTTGTCTCAAAGAGTCAAATGAACCTTGTATGTGGATCTGACATTGTTGGGTTTATAATTGAATATTGACCAGTTGGGATCCTATCTAATTTGGCTCCCCATTCCAACTCACATTTTGATATGTACTCTTGATGTTTTTCAAATTGGGGCATTGATGAACTGGTCTTATTTTCTACAAAAAATGACATTGGATTCAAGATTGGGTCCAATGTTTCTTTGCAAATTTTTGACCCATTGTCCTAGGACCTAAGTAGATATGTGTGAAAAAATTCTTATAGATTATTGAAATTTGTCTCAATGAATCAAATGAACCTCATATTTGGATTTGACATTGTTGGGGTTTACAAATAAATATTGGCGAGTTAGGATCCTATCTTTGGCTTGCCATTTTAACTCACACTTTGATATGTACTCTTGATCAAGTCTTTCAAATTTGGGCATTGATGAATTGGTCTTATTTTTGCAAAGATTACACTGGGTTCAAGATTTGGTCTAATGTTTCTTTGCAAATTTTTGACCCATTGTCCTAGGACCTAAGTAGATATGTGCGAAAAAATTCTTATAGATTATTGAAATTTGTCTCAAGAAGTCAAATGAACCTCATATTTGGATCTAACATTGTTGGGTTTATAAATAAATATTGACTAGTTGGGATCCTATATTTGGCTTGCCATTTCAACTCAAACTATAATATGTACTCTTGATCAGGTCTTTCAAATTGGGGCATTCATGAATTGGTCTTATCTTTATAAAAATTTCATTAGGTTCAAGATTGGGTCTAATGTTTTTCGCAAAATTTATGTCCCATTTTCCTAGGACCTAAGTAGATTTGTGTGAAAAAAGTCTTATAGATTATTGACATGTGACTCAATGATTGAAATGAACCTCATATTTGGATTTGACATTGTTGGATTTAGACATAAACATTGACAAGCTCCGGGATCCTATCTTTGGCTCACCATTTCAATTCACACTTTGATATATGTACTCTTGAAGTCCTTTTAGATTGGGGCATTGATGAACTAGTTTTGTGTTGTGAATTGTTACCTAAATATTTTCACTTGAAAGTTTCTTTCTTAGCTTGACTACCTCTTTGTGAAGATACTCGATCCACTATTTTTGTTTGGTTTTGAAATACTCATCCAATGCATAGGACCTAAGTAGATGAATGTGAATATAATCAAAGCAAGTCCTTCAAATGTTTAAATTAAGTTCAAATTGTTTAATCAACTTGTTGAAACACTAGTTGTAAAAATGTTTAGTTCACAATATCTCCTTTTTTGTTTGGCAAGAATTAAGCCATGCTTAGCTTGGTAGTGCAAAACTTGAATAAATGATTTGCAACATTGTCAAATGTGTTCTTAGTGATGTTATTGTCAACTAATGTATTAAACTTTTCAAAAGTCTTGGAAATGTGCAATCTTGTAGATGGGTTGTCAGAAGTGGGTGGTTTCTTTTGAAAGCATGAGGACATGGTTGCAATAGTTCCTCATTTGGGCATTTTATGCATTGTACTTTTGGATGTTACTTAGTGTGAGTCTAGACAATGAGGTAAATGACTACTTGTTATCATGTTTATGCCTTTTGTTTTAATGTAAAATATAGTTGCTAGAGTTGTGCATGAATGTTGAAGTTCTTGATTATGTTTTCTTTTCATATCTTCTAAGGTGGTTTAGTCCTTCTATGATCTTTATGTGAATGATTTGATCCTTGTTGGAATGCTTATCAAGTACTTGACTCCTCGTAAATGTTTATTGCAATGTTTTATTCCTTGTTAAATCCTTGGCTTCCTATCCATTGGTTGAGTGCTTAGAAATGTCTATTGAGTTGTTTTACTCCTTGTTAGAGTCCTTGGGGTTCCTATTTAGTACTTGTGTCCTCATACATGTGTCTATAATGATGTTTTATTCCTTGTTGGAGTCCTTGGGTTTTTATCTAGTCATTGAGTCCTTAGAAATCTCTAACGGATTGCTTCACTCTTTATTACAATCCTTGGGGATCCATTCTAGTACTTGAGTCATTGGAAAAAAATTTGTTAGACTACTTTACTCCTTGTTATAGTCCTTGGGGTTCCTTTCTAGTGCTTGTGTCCTCATAAATATTTGTTGTAGTGCTTTATTCCTTGTTAGAATCCTTAGGTTCATATGCAATCTTTAAGTCCTTACTATAATAGTTCACTCCTTGTTCTAGAGTCCTTAGGGTTCATATCCAATACTAGAATCTTCACTAATGTCTATTGCCATGCTTTGCTTTTTCATGGAGTGCTTGGGATTGCAATTCCAATAGCTAAGTCCTAAGAAATGTCTAACTTAGTGCCTTACTCCTTTTTGAAGTGCATGTGTCTTGCTTTAAGTAATTCATGAAGTTGTTGTCTAAAGTCTTTATTTGGTTGTAGATTTTTCACTAGGTTCTTATCCAGTCCTCTGGTAGTGCTTATACATTGCTTGAATCTATGTTGGCATGTGATGAATGTTGATGTGCTTTTATCATTTGTAAAGTGCGGCTGAAAGCCAACGTCAAGATGGATAATGTGGTGCAGGGGCTCACAAAAATTCGTACTAGGTTCAAGAGTCATTGTTATAGGGGAATGCATGGGGGTTTGGTACATTACGGGTCAAAGTTCATACAAAAAATGGGAAGAATAAAATTGGGGCTAGTTGTTCTAGGTTGTGGGTAGACTAATTAGTTGGTCCATATTTCACAACTTGAGTTCTTCATAGCCTTCAAGGTTAAACATCTAGAGGTGGAGATTGGGTTTGCATTGTTCCAAGGATTAAAGCCTTGGTTTGTGCATTGATTGAAAATGTGGAACACTTGTTGTTATTGTTATCATACTTCCACTAAGGGAACTTATGAATGGGATCCATGATATGAGAGTGCAAAGGAAGGGTTTTCATGAGGATTGTAACTATAGATGTGGTGAAGTTTGCTATTAGTAGTAGATACCAATGTTGTAGCAACATCTTGGGTAGTAGCAGTTACCATAGACAAATTCAAATATCATGTGCATTACTTCAAAATCTACCTTTACTAGCCTCACACAATTTTGGACATCTGTGGTGTGTGTTAAACTTGACTCCTCCTTCTGGCATGACAAATTGTGCTTAATGGGCAAGTGGCATAATTGTGGTGTTGATACCTTCAAGATCTATCCAATGGAATTGCAATATGAGAAACCAATATCCTAGAGAAGCATTGGATATAGAGTTGTGGGGTTTACAAAAGAAGGGAAAGAAAATAAGGCCTCCAAGATGGAATATAATGAGACACCACCACATGCCCTTATTCAATACCTGAAGCTTCATTTGAAGGAATTTGTGCTTCACAACTACATCGCAAGGTGGCAAGATGTGCATTTTAAAGAGGCTATGAGTAATGTTTATAATGATATGGTCATTTCTTGCATTGACTTCTCTAATAACTATGCCATGATTCATTGGCATAACTTTTAGATGATCTTGGTTCACATTATTTATTGCCTCAATCTAGAGTACAATCCAACTAAACCAAGCTCCAAAGTCCTAAAAAAAGTTCATTACTATGTTTATGATGATAATAGCCATGACAACCTCTTTGTACAACATGCTTTTGGTTTGCATTGGGATTTTTTACAAGCAAGAGGTTGTTCTCCAAGTCTACACATGGTCTAGAGTGATGGTTGTTCAAGTCAGGTCAAAAGCACTAAAGCTTGGTATTTTGTGTCCCAGTACCCTAACTTGACTATAACACCTCACTTATTGGGAGGTTGTTAGATGGAATGGAATTTCTTTGCTATAGGGCATGGGAAAAGGGAGGTTGATGGTGTAGGTGCTTTGTTGAAATGTGAAATTCGAAAGGAGTAGATCAAGCATGCAAGACAAAAGATCCAAAATGATGTTGAGGTTGTGGCTTATATAAAAGTTGAGTCAAACAACTACCATGTCTTTTCCAAGGTTAGACACCATATCAACGAGTATTTCCATGAGGTAAAAGTAGGGGATGTGGATAGGTCCAAACCATTTGAATGTGAAATAGTGCACGGAAGCCAAAGCGTGCACCAAGTTCGATCAATCTTTAATAAAAACCCTACCCTTTGCCAACGCTGTCAATTATCATGCTTGTGTGTTGGTTGTATTGATCACAACCATGACTACCCTTGTGTTCATCATGAACATGTGGCTAAGTGGACTTTGACTAGATTGAAGCTTCGAAACACAGCTGAAGTTAGAGAAATGATGTACAATGACAATGAAGAAATTGAGGCTGGCTCTAGAGGTGAATGGATTGTTGATAACCTTTGCCCTAGTGATAATATTGCAATACCTATTGATGTTGATGAGCCATTTTGGCTTATGCTTTTGGACAAGGGACCTTACATTGTCCAAGAATCATTCATAGATGATGATGAAAATGCATTGATTGTAGGTGATGTTATTGTGTGAGGTTATTAGTACTAGAGGATTAAAGCGAATAGTTGTTCATATCAACTTAGAGATGATATGCCATTTTCATATGTCTTTTGTCATTTGGTCCTTACTTCCAAGTTTAGTATGCCACCCACACTTCATTTTGTGAAGGGGAAATGTGACTTATGAACTCACCCATGAGGTGGCAGATGTGATTCTAGATGCATTGGAAGTAGTGAACTTGATGGATTGAGGTGGATTTGATGCAATATGTTGTATGCATTATTTTTTATGAAGATATTATATGTATACTAAGGTTTTTCATGAATTGAATTTTGTTATTTTGCTCCATGCTGGAATTGTTTGCTAAACATAATTCATCAATTTTGGGCCTTGGGGAGGTATTATGCTTCAAATCCAAGACCTTTGTTAAACCTAGTAAGTTCCTAGATTTGTATTTGGAGTATGCATTGGTTGTTGTTGCTTGGTTTGGTGATTATATTCCATGTTTATGTTGTTGTCTAGGATATTAATTTATGGGTGTTTTCTTACATGCAAGTTACATGTTAATGTCATGGGAATTCCAATATGTTGTGTTGGTTATTTTTGGTACAATGCTTGACAGATCTGATTGGAAGAACCAATCATATTTCTTTGTAATTGGAGTTTTCTTATCAATATTTGAATATATGATGGTTTGGAGTTTTGGTGACAACATGCACAAGATCAACTTTTGATTTGTGAGTCCTCTAAATTCTCAACTTCTATGTAGCCCAATCATTTCCATCTAAATATTTTTGAAAACAAAAGTATTGTATTGTCGTATTACTATATCAATTTGTCATTTCCAACATGCCCACAATTTGGTTTCCTTGGATTGAAAAGATCACACATCCACATGTTTGCATATTGAACCTTGCTACAAATCCAAGTGCTAAACTACTACAATATATATGTGTTCAACATCCAATACATGGAAGAGACTACAAGATAGGCTTGGAAATCAGATGTGATTTTTAGCTACTGCCCAGGTCTAAACCTTTTTATATTACATTTTGTAGGTTAGACAACCTAGGCCTTTTTCAAAGATAATGAAAGGTGTTTAAACATGAATGATTGAATGCCAACTTTCATTATTTACATGTGGTCAAACATTTGAACTAGATTGTACTTGTTCATGAGTCTTTGAAGCAATTTGAATTATTAACATTATATTTTATTCTATTTACAGGTGTTGATTTCATGTTGCATAAATAGGGTAATGAGCAATTTTAAGGTTTGACTGAGTTATTGAAAAGTTTGTTTTCACAGTCCTTCACCAACAAAATGGTTGAAACTTATAGTTGTTGACATGGAACCTAGTGTTAAGGAAGAAATTTAGGCAAATATAAAGGACACATGTAATTTGTTGGAACAATTTTTTGATGAAAATCCAGTGCTTCCATATTAGTATCATAAGGTCAACAAACCATTATATGTACCTGTTGATTCCTCACATTGTGATGACAAGTCCACATTCATGTACTTAAGCATCTACCATGAATCATGATTTCCCTTTTCCATATTGATCCTTATTAAAGGTTCAGCTCACCTTTAAAATCATTAATAATGTGGACTTTGTTTCCTGGTCCCTTTTTATTCATCTTGTTAATGAAATATCATTGAGCTTTGGAAGCATCAAATGAGCGTATAACATTTGTGCACAAAACAATTTTACTATACAAACTAAGCACCATGAAGGTATAACAATTATGCTTAAAAGATGGATTGTTGAAATATGAAATGATAAGTGTGAAATGCAATAAGGGTTATAACCTGGTTTGCTTTCCATATATGCACATTAAAACCACACAGTAATGTTGTAGGGTGAAAACCCTTTAAGGTGTACCACATAAGACGAAAAGGGCCTAGTCTTTATTATAGTATTTTTAAACCCTATATTTTGATCCCCATAAAAAATAATGAGTCAAAAGTTACAAAAATTTCAAAAGGACTATATTTTAAACCATTACAATTATAGATTCCATCATAATCATCCATAAATGTGTCTTTACATGGTAAAAAGGACTAGGTAAAAAAGATAGAAAAGGGTGACGTTGTGATAAGATTTTGGTACACCTTAAAGAATTTGGACCCTATAATTTCATTGATTTAATGTGCACCAATATGAAGTGATGAGTTTGTTTTCCATACTGCACATTAAAACCGCCCAATGTTGCCTTTTTGATGTATAGACTTTAGACTATTGTTATCGGACCAACATACCTTCCCCTTCATAAAAAATTCATAGATATGAAGGTATATTGTGAATAGATATATGTTCACAAATTCATGAAGATACATTGTGTTGTTCAATATATTTTAGTTGTTCACACTGCCACAAACTAATTAATTTTAGACTTTGCAAATAGCATACATGCAAAATTGAAACTAGATGCTCAATGTGTAAATGGAGAGGATAAAGTCCATGGAGGATTAGTAGCAACTTGTAATCAATTAACAACCAACATTGGAACATAGTAGAAATTTCAAGTTTCAACTTCACTACAACACATATAAGATGTTATTGCATTAAAGTTACAAGCATGTACAAACATCTTTATAAACTTGTACATATCAAGCCTACAAATCCTTGATAAAAGCCTAGTTGGAAAATTCAAAACAAATGCCTCTTCTTTTCCATAATCGGACATAGCTCTTGAACTACATCACTTGGATCATCATTGGACACACATGCAATTAGATGAGCGAAATTGCCACCTTTACACAACCTTAAATGTAAGTACACAATTTGTTGGTAGTCCATAAACAACAACATTAAGATATGTCAGCTTACCACCTTTATACATAGCCTATAACTTACACTTACTACGAGTCATGGTATTCTAGGCTTTGTCTCTTTTAGCTTGCCCTCTCGTGCAAACTTTATTTGTTGCACTAGTGTCTTAAACATTTTTGGAATGTTTGGACTTAGTGGTTTCTTCAGCCCTTCCATTTTTCCTTGGAATATTTGCACTAGGCTCCTCCAAATAAGATCTTCCAAGATGATTACTATCTACACAATTCACATGTAATAATAGTAAGCAAATAAGCAATGATACTAGAAAAGGTGGTACAACAATACATATTACTACTTGTTTGAAACATGTAAAGAACATCAAAGCACATGTTTCAAAGTGCAGTCAAAATAATTTGAAGAAATTCACCTTTAGAGGGTAGGGTTGATAAAGAACCCTTCTTGGTAGGTGGCAAAGGATCTAGAGGTGGAAGTTTCCACTTCATAAAAGAGTATCTAGGTTTAGGAGCTTGATGTCCTAATATGGGTGGCAGAATTTGCTCCAAGGGTGCCACCTTTGCTTGAGATTGTCCATGGGGCACATCTTCATTAATAACTACAAGCTTAGAGTTCTCCATAAGAGTATGCACCATTGCATCAATCACATTCCCTATGTAACAAATCCAATGGTTAGCATTTGAAATAGGTGTACTTACAACACTTCAAAAAAATCAAAAAGGAATTATAATGAGAAGGAAAACCATATGTACCATACCATTAATGTTAGACATCTGAGTAGTAGGTTTGGGATGGTGGTCATCCTTTTTTTCTATATTAAAAATAGGGATAACATGGATCGCTTCCATTGAGGAGTCTTGCACCAAATGCACACGTGGTGATAACCCTTGCTTCACATGCAACATTTCATCCTCAAATTCTTGATTATAGTTGTCCTTGCATGATTTGAATTGGGATTGTTGTTGACCATGATGGGCTTAATCGATCACCTCCAGTGCCAGATAGTAACCCAAGTGGGATAACACTTGTCATGGGTTCCAAACTTAGCCTTTGTAATTGCCCTAGATTTGCAGAATGAGTGGAAGCAAGCTTTGTTGGTTTAGGTGCAAATAATTCAACTGTAAGATAAAACAAAAAAAATGGCATTTGCATATATAATCTATCATAATCAACAACAATATTTATGAATTGTTAATCTAATGTTACAAATGTGACAATTCATGACCTCCTTATAATACAAAAAAACCTAGAATCTGCAGAAGCAAAATTGAGCTCAAGGAACATTACTTATTCCATGATAAGTAGTGGGAAAGGTTTTAGGCATTCCATTTTGGTGTGTCCAAAGGACATATGTGATTTCATGCACAATGTAGTCCTAAACTAGTTACAAGCAACAATCTTTCAATGATAAGCAAGAGCCAAAGTCCTTGAATCAAAGGACCCCAAGCACTACCTAATGTTTTATCTTGTCTCCAAAAGACATATGTGCTTTTAAGCACAATGTAGTCCTAAATTAATTATAGGCAGCACTCATTTAGTGATAAGTAGGAAGAGTCCTTGATCAAAACACCCAAGCACTACTAAGTGTTTTATCATGTCTCCAAAGGACATATGTGCTTTCAAGCATAATGTGGTCCTAACTGTAACACTTTTTCAAGCACAAACAGGAGGAGTTTTTGAATCCAAGCACCCAAGAACATTGATAAACACTAGTACTAGACCTAGGTCATTATCATATCTCCAAAGGACACATGTAATTAAAAAAGGACTATGTAATCCTATGCTAAATAAAGGCAACACTCTCTCACCATAAGTAGAATTAGTCCTAAGCAAAGCTTTGAAAGTATTTAAATAATCACCAATAATGCTTACTAATTCTTTGTAGTGTCTCTAGAGGACATGTGTCCTTGATAATCATTATGTAGACTTGTGCTAAGTGAGTGTAGCATATATATAGCCTCAACCATAAGCATAATCAGTCCTTGAGGTCAAACACCTAAGTAATCAAATGATCATTAGCATTGCATACAAGTCTTTTGTAGTGTCTCCAAAGACCATGTGTATTTAATAATAACTATGTAGCCTAAGATGCATGTGGGTAGCACTCTTTTTGAAACCATCAACATTTTGACCAACATTACAAAACATCAACATCTTAAATAATAATCACTAGCTCACATGTTACCTACCATTTAGTGAAGGCCCAATTCATTAAAATCCAAATTTTGAATCTACTTTCCAAAACATAGAAATGAAATAATTTAATAAATTGCACTTGCAAATTATGGGTAGAAGGCAACATCCATAAGTGATTGTTTCATTTAAGCTCATAGCTTGTCCACACACATGTTAGCAACAAGTCTTTTGACATCTTCATCCTCCCTGCAAAACCCCTAGCTTTGCCACCAATTAGAGTGCAAAAGTTATGCACAAACAAAACACTTGTTAATTCTAAGAAGCTTTCCTAAACAAAAAGGATGGAATGTGTGTTTGCATGATGTTATTGCTATAGGGTCCAATTTGTTTAAGGTGTACCAAAAAACTTGTCACAATGTCACCTTTTTGTACTCCTTTTCCATATTCTTTACTAGTCCTTTTTCAAGATGTACATGGACACAAAGTGTGTGATATTAATTTAAAAAAATATATGATGGTTTAACATATCATATTTCAAAATATGATTTTTAAAAATTCAATAATGTGTATAGAAATAAAAAATATAAGGCAAAATTAAAGACTACATTAAGGATTGCCTCTACTTCATCCTGCTTAGTACTACTTAAAGAATTTGGACCCTATATCATTGTAGTGGTATCCTTGGTTGCAAAAACCACGTGGCTTGACCAATATGTAGGTTGGGCTATCAGACTTGCCATTCAAAGCATGATGGACAATGGGTTTGGGCCAAAAAGAAGTACCACATTTGTTTTTCATGTCCTCCAATTGCCTACACATTGTTTTTTCCTTGACCTAAAGTGACACTACCTCACAGTTAACATTTGTATATAAGCTTTTCCATCCTTAAACAATCCATATCTATATTCGTAAATGTTGTTTCGCCCTATAAGGCACTTTTTTGCATCTCTTCTGCAAAAAATGTATGCATCTCCAATTGTCATTGTAATGCACCTTTCTTCTCATGGGCATAAGCAAGCTTTGTATTTGTTCTTGCAAGAAGTTCTTCAAAAGCCATTCGGTTTTCAACAGTTTCAGCAGACAAAATTTTCACCTATAGGAACTATGCTTGTGTGTAAAACATATTGACACCCATCATTAGAGCTTAAATTTTATTGAACCAACTTATCAAACAAACTTCTCCTAAACCTAAAATTAATTTGTGGAAAACAAATTGGAGTTTGATCAGTCAAAGCCTTTTGCATATGCACTTGCCCTAATTTCTAAACAACACCAAAACACATAAATTTTTTTTTGATGGAGCTTTGAAACCTTGCAAGCTCAAAACCCAAAAGAAATTTATAGAGGAGCATAACAAAAAAATTGACAAACCTTTTGCACCAGCAATGCACTTCACGGTTTAATGCTTGAAACTCTCATTCATAATTATTTATAAAGTCATATGCTTCTAGTGCTATTGACTGAAGGTACTCCATATTAAACTTCAATCCGATCAACTTCTTAAAGAGCTTTGCCTTCTTTGCCTCCAAATGTAATACTTTCAACATGGCACTCTTGTGTACCTGACCCAAAAGGTCATGTAATTCTATGACCTTTGTGATCTCCACTTCTGAAACACTGAAAGGATAGATTGCTTGCACACTTGCAATGATACTTTTTGACTTCATTGCTAGTTGTGAATTCCACACAAAAACACCTTTCACTCCACTAGATGCCTCCCTTGCACTCAACTCAATCAAATTACAAACCCGACATTCTTCATTACTTTCACCTCCTTTCTTTCAGCTTTCTTTCTTATTGTAGAAATTGCCACTTTGGCCTAGTTCATAGCTTCATGTTTTTCTTGCGCAATGTAACCCTTAACAAACCACAACTAAAACTCATTGTTAGTCACATTAGTTGTGCCATACACTTGCCAATAAAGCTTTACAAGCTCTTTATTAGTGTCAGGATGAAGGTATGGATTGGTGGTCTCTAGACCCTCACAACCAGGACCAAAATATTTTGACTATGTCAACCTATGTGACAAGACTAGGAGGAATTTATGTTTTGGGATTCAGTCCCTCATTGTTCAATCTTCTAACAGTCTTGAAATAATGTTATGTTTGACTTTTATAGTCTACATGTTCCCATGGTGGGAATTTAGGCCACATGTTGACCTTCCTAGGTTTCATTTCCTCTTTCACCATCGAGCTACAATGAAAATGATCCCATAATCACTTGGTGTAACAATAATAGAATCACAAATGTTAAACCTTTCAAGCAATACAAATTTGTTACAATAGGTCCTCACAAATTTAGTTGACCTCTCCAACAATATTTCCCACTTTCCAACAAGTTCTCTTGAGTGACCTACACAAGTTCAAGTCTAAAGAATACAATGACAAGCCTCGTCAAGGGCTTTGGTGAATAGACACACAAAGTCCATTAGACCCTGGTTGAGGATGATGACCATCAAGTTCAATTTTGAAAAATCCTGCTAAAATCCCATCAAGTAAGGCCATATAGGTGCTAAACCCCAAACATGTTTGATAGTCATCCAACCTCTGGTCATCTGCCACATCAATCCTTGTTGCCCTATTTAAGACCAAAGCAAAACACATAAGGAGTTGGTTGTGGTTCATTATACCATAGACTCACCCCTCTTGAGCTCTTCTTCCTCCTCTTCCATTTTAGGGTTCAAGTTCCTCCATGTCCTTAATCCTCCTTGTGCACATGTACTTAGAACCATAATATATGAAATTTCAATTCGTTGGAATTAAAAACCCTAAACATGACTTCTTTGTGATGGATTTGCTACAACGCAACCTCGTGTTCAACTATAACACAAGTTCATAGCGACAAGTATGGTGGGGAATACATTTGTGTCCTTCAACAATTTCAAAAGCACCTTCATCACATTAAACCTTAGAATGTTTTCCCCCCTTCTAAAAACCTAAAGCTCTAACATGTATTAGCTTTTCCTAAAGGTGATGTCGCTCAGGCGTTGAAGGCTTAACATCGCTAAAATTTGTTTTACTAATTCCAAATAATTTTTTTTCCATCAATTTTTTAAAAATGTAAAGTTCATTGATTAAAATCCTTTTGCAAAGTTTCAACATAAATCATGATTATATCAGTATGATATGGACTTTTGAAAAAATATAAGTCATGACCTACATTTTGCACCAAGTAAAAGTCCATAGCTTGTGATTCCCTTTGATATGAAACAACACCTTTCAACTTTGTTTTCATTACTACATTTTTCACCTAAAACCAAGTCCATAATAAGGTTGGAACTACATCACCTACTAAACCAAAGTCCATTCATTAAATTGTCACTAGCATTCCACCCCTTGGTTTTCATTTTCAAAAGTCCATGTAGCTTTTATGATTTGATGAATTTTGCATTCTAATCAATTGCAATATGTACATATTGAAGTCTATTATCTAAAAATGGATTCCATTTTATAATTTTAATAATAAATAACGAATATGGCAATTTTAATCACACGTAGGTAGCATAAAAATGGATTGTGTTGTTCTTAAATTGGTCCACCTTACCATGCATTGACCCAATGGCATTTGCCCAATTACAGTGGGCGAGGCATTTTATTAGTTGGTGAATAAGGTTTTTTGCTTACAATTTTGCGGTGTGTTCTCTTCTCACTTTGTTAGTGGGATTTTTAGTGATTCCCATCAAAGTTCCTTGAAATTTCTACTTTTAAAATAGGCTTTGATGTATAACAAGAAGTATTTACAACAAAGTAAATATAATTCTACATATGAATAAGAATTCTAAAACAAAATACATGCACAAATTGCACAAAACATAATTCGTTTAAATGTAGAAGCTTTCTAGTCAAGTTTAAAAGAAAAACAAAACAAAATAAATGTTTTAAGATCCCAAGTCCTTTCTTCTTTCTTTTTGTCCTACTTATATATACATGTTAATTTCAAAATAAATAGTATCATTAGACCATTTAAACAATAACTAGTTAGTATACACAATAATAACCCAAATGTTTTCAAAAACTATTACTTGATAACAATTATTTGTTTTGTTGACCACCTATTTTATCAACTACTTGTCAACTAACTATTTATTCCTTATCACATGTCATCTATTAGGTTTTATCACCAGTTACAAAATCTAGGCAACTAAATTACCCCCATGTTCCATTCATGCAATGAACCGCATTACACTCCCAACCCCACCAATGGACATTTTGAAAAGGAAGACTTGACCAATGAAGGCGAGTTCAAGACAAAAAAATTGTTTTGAATTTGTTTGAACTGATCACCTTTGAAAAGCTCGAAGCTGTCGCCACCACCATCATTGAACAAATGTTTGGCCAAGAAGGATTTGTTGGCATTCAAAAAGATGGTAGATGTTTTGGCATCAAGCAAATCTCAGTTGAACTCCTCCTTGATCAGCTTTTTTACTTTTGTACATAGTCTCTCTACACCTACCATCTACAATAGGGTGGAATTGATGCAAACCAAAGTGAATCACAACTTTTGAAATGGGCTAAAGCCTATGCACAATGTAATAAATTTGACCTTTACAAAGGTTGATATAGAACGAAGAGGAATTGCAAAATTTGCAAGTGAAGGATGAATTCGAAGGTCCAAGAATGATTTGTCCTTTTGTTAGGAACTAGGTTAATTCTCCAACCCATGTAGTTTCATTATGAGCATTGAAACGGATGAAGTAATCGATTTGCACACAACGCAAGTGACCCAAATAGTGAACCTTCTTAAAGCTAAAACCAAAACTATTTTTGATGTTGGTTGTGATGACCTTGGACCAAGCATGGCCATCATACCTTATGTCCATGCCTTGCATCTATGATGAGGAAGGATTACTTGGGGATAACAAAGGCATTGTGAACAATATGTCTCCATTGAATGTTGTGGGTAGAAAGGAGATAATTTGAATTGCAATCTTTTCGTAGTTTAAGTTACACAACTCATTAAAGGCATGTCTTGATATTGACATTGTGAAGAGACAATCAAAAATTAAGTGAACTAACGCGATCAATGTGAAAGGTTCTAATGTCAGTTGAGAAAGCACATGTTTCAAAGGAACAAACAAACCATGGGCATGTTGTGCTTTTAAACCTTGCACTAGGGATGGCACATCCTCTCTAGATGCTGAACTAGACATGTCAATGAACATGGACGAAAGAGTAATGTCAAAATGTTGGAGATCGATATCAGGATTGTTAATGTCTTACGTTATGTTTCCTCTTGTAATCATAGTTTTTTTACCACAAATGTAGTAGCTCTTGGTGTCAAAATGGTTTCCTGGGAATGAATAAAGACATTGTCATCCACAACCTTGTAACATTTAGAACTCACCACCCATTCTTGTCCTTGAGTTGTGGTAGTTGACATCTAATACACCGAACTAGAGACATTGTTATTCGCATCATATGTAACATTCTTGGACATATGCAAGGATCTTAGCTGAAAACTAAACATAGCACACAAGCATTTTTTCAGATACCATAGTTGTATTAATATCATCTATTAAAATGGTCAGTTTAAGCCAACATTCACACTACTAGAAAACATGTGGTTAGACCATTGTGCAAACCACTCATTTTGTAGTGGTACCATTATAACTTGGGTTTCTAGTACAAGTTTAGTGGTTTATGGTAGTGGTTGGTCCCTAGTGAAATAAGGAAACCACTAAATAGATGATTGGGTGGTTTGGTTCAATTTTTCTTATTTTTGAGGGCACTCGAACAATATGCATATAATTAATGGTTTTATGGGGGTTTTTTGCAATGGTCATTAGGATGATTGGTCAAACATAATTTTGGTTAGTCAAATGCCATGTGACATTTAAACATTGGCCACTCAAGCTAGGCCACATGGCATCTACACATTGGCCACCCAAGTTCTGCCATGTGGCAGTTAGACATTGGCCACCCAAGTTTTGCCACATGGCATTTACACATTAGCCACCCAAGTTTTGCCACGTCGCATTTAGACATTGGCCACCCAAGTTTTGCCACATGGCATTTAGACATTGACCACCCAAGTTCTACCATGTGGCATTTAAAGATTGGTCTAATGGCCTAACTTTAGGTGCAACCTAGGAAAAGACATAATGTAAATTCCTAAGGTAGGCTTAGGTTACTTAAACATGTTTTAGGTGTTTAAACCTAGGGATAGTTGCTTAAGCTTTAAATTTTAAATTCCTAAACCTAGGTTTATGTGCCTAGGTTAAAATGTTAAGTAGGCCTATATATAAGCCATTTATATAGGTAGGTAGGTAAGTAGGATCCTATTTATTTTTGGTGACAAGTTTTTTTAATTGGCTCCACAAGTAATATTTGCACTATGAGTATATTTAGTGCATGTATTGTGTGTCAAGTCATATTTTTTCATATAATTATATAGTTTACAAAGTTCAATTTGTTAACAAAGGATACATGGGATAAATTTACAACATTACCTTACATCATCCTTTGTCCCATACAAAAGTACCCAAATTTTGACCATTATTAATTTTTCATACTTTGTCCAAATGAAAATAAATAAATTTCATTTAAAAATATTTTTCCAAGATCTACACATTTATAAAAAATTAAAAACCAAAATATCAAGTAATTTGATAGAAAATGCATTTGAATCTTCACTATTTCATACATTTGGACAACAATGATATCTGGAAGATTTATTTTTTTTCATAAAAATATTTGTAAATAAAAATATTTAAATTCAACATGGTTTTTTGGGTATTATATATATATAATTTTCCACCTTTAAAAAATATAATGAATCAATAAAAATTGTATATATGTTCTGTTGTATTTATTTATAATTATATTTTAAAAATAAAATAAAATAATTTATCCATGCAACATACAATATTATTTACAAAACTTTTAAATCTTATACAAAGTATTTACATTATTTAAATGTCATAATTATTAATTTATACATATAAATTAATTTCATATTTTTATCAAATTTTATTATGAGTAGTAAATTTCAATATTATTTTCAATATTATTTTTAATTCATTAAATGTGATTTGGTATAAACCATTAAAAATTTGCAAGTTGTATCACCAAATACTTTGATAAATGTATAAAGATCAATTTTTATAATTTTTTGCTACCCATCACATGGAAACATGAAAAACAATGCCATTTTGGAGCATTTGGATTTCTTTTGGATATCATTAGTAAGAATATATTTCATGATTTAATGTTAAAAAATTGAAAGAAGATATTCATTTAAATAAAATTCTGAGCAAGAATCCCAATTTGAATGTTTTAATTATGTTTTAAGCATCAATTTTTTATTTAATTTTATGGTTTCAAAAACTTTGGCAATTTATTTTCCATTTTTTGGGATTTTTTCAAAAATGAAAAAAATTTCCCAATTTGTTGTTTAGCCACAATCTAGAAATTCACATTAAATAATTCATGACTTTGAGGCAAAAGTTCTATAAATAATAAGGTATTAGTTATTTATTTGTAATGTATGTCTACCTTCTAATTCTTTTCCCTTTTAATTCACAAGTTTTTAATGTTTCAAATTATATACTATTAAATAATCATATGGTGTTCATGAAGAAGATTTTAAATCACGTAGTTGTTTCCATAAATATTTTTAGTCACGCTACACCAATTTTTTGACAAATATGACTAATGACCATTTCTAGTCATATAGTCATATATGCCATGTTTTTGTGCCTAGTTGTGTTTTTGTAACCATGGATATGACTGCATGATTAAAAGTCTTCATGGATAAGAATAATATGTGATTAAAAATCTTCTTCATGAACACCATATAATTATTTAATAATATAAAATTTCAAACATTAAAATCAAGTAAAAGGGAAAAAAACTAGAAGGTAGACATATGCACCTAGAAGCATATTATAAGCTTGTAGATGATCAAACACATAATTATTGCACAAGTAAATAACTAATACCTTATAACTTTTAGAACTTTGCCTTAGAATCACTAATTATTTAATGTGAATTTCTAGATAGTGGCTAAAGCAAAATTTAGGGAATGTTTTTCATTTACAAACAAATTACCAAAAATGGAAAAAATTGCCAAAGTTTCTTGAAACATTTATTAATTCATTATCTTTTTAAAAGGTGGGAAAATATTATATATATATTCATACCCTACTCATAATTGTACCTACCTATATATAGGTAGGTAGGTAGGTAGGACTCATATATGTACATACCAAAAAACCATGTTGATTTTAAATATGTTTATTTACAAGTTCTTTTATGAAAAACAAATTTAAAAAAATTTTCAAGACATCATTCTTGTTCAAATGTTTGAAATAGTGAAGATTCAAATGCGTTTTTAGTCAAATTACTTGATATTTGTGTTAAATTTCTTTTATAGATATGTAGATCTTGGGAAAATCTTTAAGAATGAAATTTATTTCTTTTCATTTGGACAAAATATGAAATAGATAATAATGGTCGAAGTTGGATACTTCTATGCGACAAAGGATGATGTGAGAAAATGTTGTAAATTTATCCCATATTCTTTGTCAACAAGTTCAACTTTGGAAACTACATAACTAGGTGAAAAAGTAATGGTCTACACACAATATATGCACCAAATATATTCAAAGTGTAAATATTACTTGTGATGAGCCAATAAAAAGGCATGTTGCCAAAAAAAAGAGGGGATCTTACTTACCTATTCCTACCTACGTACCAAATGGTTGAATTGAATTGACATTAATAACATATAAATATATAATATTCAATGGCATATACGATTAGACACAAAAGCATGGCATATATGACTACATGACTAGAAAATGGTCACTAATTATATTTGTCCTAGTCATAAATGTCAAGTTTTGGTGTAGTGGTATATGTAGAGTATAGGCCATGTAGAGGTATTTAAGGAATGTAGCTTATATGTAAGGTTAAATACATGTATAAAGTAGGTATGTAGAAGTTATGTCATATAAATTAAACACATATAGCCTAAGTATGTATAGACCAAATATGTATAAACTAGGCTATAGGGTGCAAACGAGATATCATGAGCCACACTCGCCCTCTTGGGTGACTACTTATTGGGTGTTTATTTTAGAATATTCTTGAAATATTTTGAACAAATTTTTTTACAAATTTTCATCACATTATTACATTATGGTTTACATCAAAAATTTGTTAGAAATATGTCATGTCAAAAAAATTCAAGTCCATTTACAAGTCCATTTATTGCTTAAAAACATTGGTTACACTGTTTTAAAAATGCTTTTGGGTATTTTTCATTCTTTAGATTGATTTCAAACTTTTAGAATATATATACCAATACATTTGAAAATGACATTATGTGAAAGCAATTTCATTTGGAGTTCTTTATTTTTTTTCTAAAATGTTATACACACAAAACCAAACACTAGTTATAATTGCTTGTGTATGCGTTAATGTGACTGCACCTTATACCTAGGCTAATTACATGTAATTAAGTAGGCCTAACCTACCTTAAACATAAGTATAAATCATTATATACCTAGGTAGGTACATAAAAAAAATTATACTAGTACTTAGCCTCAATACATAGGCTATGATATATTTAGCCTATGTATAAATTACAATATACCTAACCTAGCTATAGGTTACAATAAACAACTCTAAGTACATATCTTATTTTTCTTATCCTAAGTATAAAATGATTACTTTAGCCTATGTATAATTTAATTATATTTAACTAGGTCATGAACCTATGTTAGGTTAACGAAACATGACCTAAGTATACTTAATTTAGCTTAGGTATATTTCTATTTATACTTACCTAGTATTCATTTCTATGTTACCTATAGACGTAGCTAGTGGCTACATCAAACTTTAAGTACAAACATGTGGCATTTAACTTACATGGTGGCTACCTACCTACCTTGTATATAAGGTGGTTAACCTTATGCAAAATACTTGGAATGACCAATAGGAAAATCCACCAAAGTGGTTTGAAAAGTGGAATGAAAAATTTTCAACTATGCCTAAAGGCATTTTGAACAACAAATTCTTAAACCACCATTGCTTCCCACTACATGACCACTTTGGTGAGTTTTTAATGGGATTTGGCCACTCAACACAATCATGAGTGGTTTGTGCCATGTGAAGACCACCCAAAGTCGAATTAGGTGGTAAGCTATAATGGTTTGTCCATGCATTTTCTAATAGTGTGAAGACAAAAAGTGACCACACTAAAGACAAATTCGATGCAAAATGATTTAAAACAATGCAAAAAAATAAAATGAAAAGAAAACAAGATGTTGGAAAAAGACAACTTGGAAAGTGGTACAACTTGTTGTGAGGGAATGGGTTGGCATGACATGATGGAGCAAAAGTAAAAAAAAGGAATCTCCACCAAAAATCAATTACAGGGTACTGACCAATTCCAACAAAAGCTTCCAAAGAATTATGGAGAACCCTTCAAAAGGACATTTAATGGGGACCTATTAAAAGGAAAAACACAAATCAATTAAATGCACACCATAATGTGGGCTGTTGAAGGCCATGATGAAAGAACTACCACTTAACGATATGATAGTTCACTAATACAAAATATGGGTGGAGTTCACTAGTCCCTATTCACTAGACTAGTGAATTCATTGTTTCCCCACTAAGTCCAGTTCATTATAACCAATGAATTCACTCATAATCCAATGAAATCAATTGGTGTACAAGACACCTTTTATTGTAATGGTTGTTTAGCTAGTGGGAAATAATACTTTCGAAAGAAACACAAGAAATATAAAGGATATTAGGAGATGTGTAAGAAAACCTACACAACACAAAGGATGTACATGCTTTTATAACAATAATGGACAAAGGACAATAATATATGTTGTAAGCAATTGGTGGAAACCAATATCTGATTTTCAACAATTATTTCATATCAAAATTTTAAAAACCTAAAAGTGAAGGTAACATAGGAATTCATTGCAAGTTTCAAGTACAAAAGTTGAGCGTGCATAAATGTAGCACATGAGGTGAGATAGAATCCAACGATCAAATCTATTACAAGGAATCTAACAAAGATAGAATTGATCCCAATATAGATAGTTAGTTAGGGTCGAAAAATAGATTGTGTATTTCTATATATTTTTTGGCACGTGTTGCAATAATTGCCCAGTAATGATGGCAAGAAAATGCTAACAAGAAATTTATAACTTGAAAAGGAAGTAATTTGTTTACAAAACTAGATGGTGTATAACATTGGGGAGAACCTAGGGTTGTAAATTCACTAGATTATTAGTGAATCAAAAATTTGTAATTACTTTTTGATTGATATGGACATACCCCTGGGGGAGGGTACATTATAGAGTCTATGTAGTGACAAGACAACGCTTAATATGCAAGATGGTGTAATCACCATTGTGAGATTGCACCGAATTATATTATGATCATTCCTATCCAAATAAATAATGCCTCATAGTTTGTCCAAAGCTGGTAAAAGATTTAATGAATCATTGAAAAACCACAGGGACCAAAGGTAATGAACTCACGTATATGAATGAACAAAACGTGTTGAAAAATGTTGTGCTATTAGCATGCATCCCACCAACTAAACATGAAAAGATGTTTTGAAATTTTTTCATTACCTTTTTAACAAAATCTCATGGAGTTGCAATAGGGTTGAACATCATAGTGGATTATGAGTTGTTGGGCACTCATTCATTGGGTCATGATTGAAATTGTAAACAATATTAAATATTAGGTTTAATGTGTGCAAAAGGATGGAGATAGGATGAAATGTAAACAATGATGTTACTAAAAAACATCAAGATAAGAAATTACAATAGTTAAAGTCAGCCAACACAAAGGGGCTTCAATCATTAAGAATAGATAATGAAATTCTACATAAGAGTTTGTTAAGTCAAAAGGAATAAATAATCCAACAATTCAGTGGAACAAAGTAAATTTTAATTATGACTTCTAGCCTGATGAATTCAGACCATTGAAGGAGGTCATGATGCGATGGCTAATCAAATATTATTTAATATGAATATGGTGGGGCTATTAAATGATGAAAAAATGAAGACAATTTTGACAATGTGTCATTTCAAAAGATAGCCCATAACACAACACCAAAAGAGATGTCATTTCAACAATAAACCTTAGGATACACCCAAGAGCAATTGAATCTTAAAATATATAAATATCTAAGAGATAGAAGAACACATTATTTGTGAGATGCTGAAACTAATAGAGAATGCAAAGAAAGAGTTATAGAGAAAAAAAAGAAGTGAACATGGACATATTTGGATGCCAACAAAAGTAATGAAACGCCGCAGCACAATGGCACCAAAGAAGAGTCAAGGAATCCCTCTGAAGGTTTGTAGGCAACAAGTGAAAACCCTTTTGCAATGTCAGATTTCTTTAGAGGAATTCATAGATGTAGAATATAATATGTGTTAATATATCGAAGGGTCCAAATTCATTAAGGTGTACTAAATTGTGACATAACATCACCTTTTTTTGTATTTTCTACCTAGTCATTTTCTACCATGTAAAGACACATTTATTATGGTTATTAGATGATTATTATGGAATCTAGAATTGTAATGGTTTAAAATATGGTACTTGTGAAACATTTGACTTTTTTTTACCCATTAATTTTGATGAGAATCAAAATATAGGGGAGAAAAGGATTGTAGTAAGGACTAAGCCCTTTTCGTCCTTGGTTACACCTTAAAATATTTTCACCCCCGAAACTTTTCTATTTGTGAAGGAAATTGAGGAGTTGGAAGGGAGATGACAAAGTGATTTCTCCCAAGAAATGGAAAAGACCAAGGAGGTATGGTGAAATCAATTCTAGGGGCAAACAAGGCTCAATTTTGTCAAAGTCATGTGGAATATGCTATAGGACTTGAATTTTTGAGGTAAATGATTGTTTTCCACCTTAGAAATTCGAACAAAAGAACTTCGAAAAGGACCGTGGCGAGAACACAAAGTGGTTGAGCCTTGAATTCTCAATATGATGGACAAAGAATTAGGGGTTTTTTTTAGAAGGTTTTCTATGTGAAAGGATATATAAGTAGTGTTGTTCGTAAAGGGTAAAGTCTTTTGTATCTTGTTTTGTGGAAGAGGAGGAAGAAAGGGAGGAAAGCTCAAAGTTCTTAGACTCTAACCAAGAGGAAACTTACAAGCTCAAGGTATGTTTCATTCTCTCTTTCTTGTTTGTTTGTTTCATTTTTATTTTCTTTATTTTTTTCTTCCTTTTTGTTTTTCCTTGGGCATTTTAGAAGATCCAAGCTTGAGCTCAAATTTTTAAGAGAAAAAAATGGCTAAGATTGAATTTGACAGTGCAAAAATTGTGGGCCAAATTCAAGCCCAACCATTTTTTGCCATTGCCAAGTTACTCTTAGTGTCGAAAGTTGTTTGGTGAAGGTGAAAAAAACTTGAACTGCAATTTGGGTTTTTGCATTTTGGGCCATCAACAAGTAACTCTTGGCATTGAGAGTTGTTCGGCAACGGCTTGAAAAAAAACCCAAGTTGCAACTCCTTTTTTGGCTTTCTAGGCCATTACCAAACAACTTTTGGCACTGAAAGATGTTTGGTGATGGTCAAAAAATTTGAACTATTGTTTAGGTTCAAAATTAGTACCCCAATAACAGAGATCATGTTTTTTTTTTTACAAAACTAAACAATTTTCAAAGTCAAGAATTGTTCAATGATGGAAGAATAAACCTAAACAACAATTCAAGTTTATACTTTTCTTGCAAAACTAAATGACTTTTGATGCAAAGAGTTGTTTAGCAATGGAAGAAAAACCCAAACTCCTACTCCTATCTTAAATTGGATCCAAACAGGAGCTCAAGTTTTCATTTTTTTCCCTCAAACCAAGCAATTTTCAACACTAAGAGTTGCTTGATGTTGGACAAAAATTCCAAGCTACAACTCAAGTTTTTAATATTTTTTCCAAAACCAAATAACTCTTAACATCAAAGGTTATTCGGAGATGGACAAAAAAACTTGGGCAACTTAGATTTTTTTTTTTTTCCCAAAGCTAAACAACTCTTGGCATCGAGAGTTATTTGTGTATGTACTATTTCTTGATTCCAAGTTGGAGCTTATGTCCACTTTTAGTCCCAGGTTGAAGCTTAGAACTTTTTTAATCATTGAAACCTTGGCTTATATGAATTTAAATTTTTTTTTGCACAAGACCCTTACGAAGCTCAACTACCAATCATGGATGTTATATAGGTATAAGTTAAATGGAGTTGAGTTATTTCAATTTGAATTTTTTTCCTCCTTAACTAAATTCTTTTTTTTCCTTTGGGATCCACAAGTTTCAAGTAATCTATGCACTATAGACTCCTTGTCTTTTGATAAGACAATCCAAGTTATCCAAAATAACAAGATCAATATGATTAAGATTCTAGAAAAAACATAAGATGTTGAAGTGCAAGGCTCGAATCAACATTCTTCTCTACAAGATGATCTCGATGCTTGTAGTCTGCCCTTCCTTCAAAATAAATGTTTTGAAAATAAAATAGGCATTTCATTCTAACTAAAGTGACGGTGACAAGGTGTTCTATAGTTCTCTTCTTAATTGGAAAGGAGAAGAGGAGCTTATGGATGCACATGAAGTCAAATGGAATGTTCATTGGTGTTTTGAGAACCAAAGGTTTGAGGACATTTTTTTTAGGAGACTTTGATTTCAAACCCCACTCCAGATGGATGTGTTTTGTTTGGGATGGAAATCACATGCTATAGGCCAAGATACCATATATTTGTCATGTGCACAATGATGAGCCTTCATGGCATATCTTCGTGGATTCCATATTATTGGACACCTCCCATGGTTTTGTTGAATTTCTAACACCCATGATAGACTTGAACAAGTGATTTTTTCACTTTTTTCATTCATGTCATTGCTTTCATTATCCTTCTATTTTTCTTTTCTTTCAAAATGAAAAACATCCATAGTGCTCATTAGTGGTTGTTTCAATTTCATTTTTTGTTGCAAAGTCAAGGATTAAACCATGTTTGACCCAACCTCATCCATGAATCCTTTTGGATCTAGTCCATTAGTATCATAGCTTTGGAGTAGTTCCAAAATGTTTTCCCGATGGATGTGTATAAGAGATGGCAAAGTAAATCCCAAAAGACTTGGCATTCCTTCACATACTTGGCATTCTTCGAATACATGTACAAGGTGTGCATAATTCAACCCATTTCTCATTTCATTTCTATATGTTTTGTTATTTGCTCTTGGCTTATTACATTGTTCATATGCCTTTGTTTTCCAATTGCTTTTCACATGCAATGTGAGATTTCCATTATTAAAGATGTTGCTATCAAACACAAAAATATATATATTTCTTTTTGTTTATGAGGAATTCTTTGAAGGGGATGAGTGCTCTCCAATCAAGCTCAAAGAACATATGAAAAAGGCAATGGAACAAGTCAAGAAGGACATTACTTTGCATTCTATAATAGTAGAAGAAATCAAAGTTTTTACAATTGGTTTCTACGACTAGTTTTTAGTTACAAATGATATTTGTGACTATATTTCCTTTAATTGTGTTGCACAAGTCACAAATGAAATTAGTCGCAAAATAACAACCATTCATGGATGGAAATAATTAATTAATTAACTAGTTAGTTAGTTAGTCACTTACCTATTGAATTATACAATTTAATTAGCTATTAATTAATTAACTAACTAACTACCTAATTAAATAATTAAAAAAATAATAATAAACTAATTACATATGTTAGTAATATAATAAATTAATATTTAAAATGAATAATGAATATTTTTTATTATAATAATAATAATGTAACTAGTGACTACCCTAGACTAGCTACATTATTATAAATATTTTGACTATTTTTTCATTTGGTATAAGAGAAATTAAATATAATAATAATTAACCAACAATAATATTAATCATTATATTGTAACCTAGGTTAAGTATTTTATTATTATTCACATGATTATTCACTTGTTATAACTATTTTTGAGCTACTATAGGGTGAAAACACACTACACCCTCCAAAAATTATTGTCACAAAAACAAAAAATTTGCATTTGGTTTTTTTTGGGTACATTGGACATCAGATTTTGGATTATTTCTATTCATTTCAAGTATATTTCATTAGCTTTAGAAACACCAACAAAAATTTACAAACTTGCACATATAAAATGTATTTGTGTTGAAAAAAAAATGTCATAGAGTATGAAAAATTGTAAATATACTTCAAAATTAAGGTTATAGGTGGAGTTTTGTAATGAATTTTTTGGTGGTGAATGATATTGATGTACATCAACTAAATTTAAAGACCATTTAAAAGTTTAAAATTTTTGGTTGAAGATCAATTCAAAAAATGTGTTTTATTGCACTTTTTGAGCAATAAATACAAAATAAACTCTTATTTTTGGGAAAAACCCATTACCTTAAATAAAAGGAAAATTTTTTATAGGTGGGCATTGTATTTTTTTTCATGTTTTTTTGGTTTAGTAATGTGTTATGAACCACAAACATGAGGCTTTATGGCCGTTGAAAACATGTACATTATATATTTTATGCACATTCATTTTATTCAATTCTCTTCATCTAACCATTGGATCAAGCTTAACTTTGATTCAAAATAAGCTTTGAGTTCCAAAATGTTGTCATGCACATTTTAAAGTTATTTTTTTAAGGTTTTCAAAAAATGTCATCAAGATTTTAATTTATTACACATCTATTATATTTGTTATACATCACTTTTTTGGGTGAAAAGTGGTGAAAAATGGTTCACCCGTAGTGTGTTTTCACCCTATAATAAACATTTAATATTATATATACATATTAACTAATATTAACTATTGAAATTACTATAAACTAAATTTTTTGTCACTTAATATCAATACTGAGTATAAAATTTTGAGTTGTAATGATAATTACTAACTATAAATAAGTAATTGTAAATAATAAATACAATAATCTATAGAATTACATTAATTAGTTGTACTATTTACAAAAACATTATTCAAAAACATTATGATGTTAAAAAATTTATTTATTTTATATAAGTAATTATAAAATGAATACGTTAATTTATTGTATTATAATCCCTGGAAATACATTAATTACATTAATTAATTAAATTACAGTAGAATTACTATATTGAAATGATATCAAATTTGTTGTGAATGGGTTTTAGGTATCCACATTACTATTTGTCGATTGATGGTATATATATCCACAACGGAGATGTTTTGTGCACACTATCCATGAGCTTCAAAATGAAAAGATTTCACATTTTTGTATGGTGCAAAAAGGATTTTAAAAAGGTGTTGAAAGATGTTTCAAATTTGTACTTCAATCAAGGTTTGCAATCAAAACCATTTAAATAGTGGGATTTATATATATTTGTTAGATATCATGATCAATTGTGCGGTGTTTTTTTTTCCAAATTCCTTAAGTAGGTGCACTAGCTACGATCTTCAACATTAATTAACAGTAAATGGCAACTGTCCTAGTGGATTAGTAGATCTTTTTGGAATCCTGCCTAGTTCTAGTGACCTGTAGGAACACACTATCTAAATTTAACCACTTTTATTTTTTTTTAAATTTCAAAAATCCCTTTATTGGATTCACCAGCCCCTTTTTTCATCATCAGGTTGCAATAATTCACTAAAAAAACACTAATTGTGTGATATTACACAATTTGATAATTGAAATGAGAATGATTGTAATATGGAATCTTTATTTTAAGTAGGAACTAGGGTACAATTGGAAAAAAAATTAACATTTTGAAGCCTACAAGACTAGCATTCAAAAGCTAAAAAATTTGCAAGTTCATTACAACCTAAAGAATGATTTGATTGAAGACTTGTGACTACAAAAAAAATTCAAAACAATTTCAAAAAACCTTCAATGTTCATTGAAAAATTATTATTCACTCAAATTCAAGCCCAATTGATTGTTTACACCTTCATTGTTTATGTTTCAATGTGTATGTTGTTCATCATGTATAATTGGAAATGTGTGTGTTGAAATTCGTGTTGCAAATTTAAATGTTCATCATATTTTAATGATTATAACCAATATTGTAGATGGGTTGCCAAATGCAAATTCATGAGTTGTTTTTCATGTTTAGGGTGTCTTGGTTGTGCATGTTTTTTCATGTTCAAGGTGTATCATGTCAAGGGGTGTCTTTTCACTATTGTTTTAGCATGAAATTGCTTTAAACTTCTTTGGCAATAATCACAATTTTTGAAAGCTCCTATTTCCTCAAGTGCACATATTTTTTAACTTTGTTCAATTTGATTTATTCTTTAGGTAACATGAACTAGTCAATGTTGCTTCCTTGACATGCATGACTTTAAATTTGTTGAAGGTGGTAACAACCATATCTTTGGTTGCTTTAATTTGTGCTATGATAGTTGAGTCCTTCAATTTTGAATATTTTTGTTGTTCTTTTGTTGTTTGACTACCTTGAGGTCACTTATGCATCTTGATACCACTAAATTTTGCTACTTCAACATGGGCCATGTTGAAATTTGTTGTGTTGGGAACTTCCTCTTCATTCAATTCCATGCAATCAAATTTTCTTATTAAAGGTGATGATAACTTGGTGCCTTTCTCTTCATGGGTGCAAGATTTATTTCACTTTCCAACTCCTTCAAATATGACCACTTGGGCACGTCTTTTAATACCAACCAATAATGGATAAATAAAAATGAAGAATTTTTTGGATGTTTCACCTTAAATAAATCTAGTACCTTTTGAAGAATATCTTCAAGAAATTTTCCCTTCTCATTCAAACAAAAAATAGAATTGTAAACTCCAACAAATTTTGCTACAACAAGTTTATTCAAACTCCATTTTGTTAAGAGGTCTTGCCTCTTCATATTTTAGCTTATGTGAGTTGTGTGAAGATATGCATTACCAAAATACAATATTCATTTACCTATTTCATGTAATGGGATTTTGAGAAACATAAAGGAAGCTCCTACAAAGTCATTGATTTTCATTGGCAACAAGGTTTTGACCAATCTTTGTTATCATAATTCTTTTTTCTTCAATTGCATTATGGAGAAAAAGGTGTTTTGCAACTTAGTTTTTGAGTTGCAATGACCACTTGCAATTAACTATATTTTTACATTGTGAATGTTATTAGACAAGTCGCACGAGTTGCAAAAGTTGCAATTCATTGCATTTCTACGTTGTGAGTGCTATTGGACAAGTCACATGAGTTGCAAGAATTGCATTTCACCATATATATGGTGCAATTGAATGCAAATTCATTGCAACTCTATAAAAAACAACTCATTTCCAACTACTATGCAACTCCATTACAACTACAACCATAATGTCATGTTGATGTTATTAATTTTCATCCATGTATTAAAATTTGACACATGGCACTATGAGGATTTTTGGATTTTAAAATTACTTTTTAAAAAAAGTATTGATCTCCATCATTTATTATGATTATTAATGATGGTTCGAGATTATGACATGTGGCAAAATAAAAAAATTGCCACATGGCATGTTAATTGAAATTTGAGTAAAAATAAAAATAAAAATCTATTTTAATAGTTAGGTAGGTCGGTACATAGCCATAGGTAGGTGGGAAAGTAGAAGATTATGTGAATTAAAGAATAATCATGTAAATATTTTTTATTTTATTTCATGTTTTGCTTTTCGGGTTAAGTTTTTTTTAGTTTGTCCCAAAATGACACGTGTATTTTTATGTGAGAGCATAAAAGAAAACACCTTCTTTATATTATTTGTGACATGGGATTCAAAAACAAAGCATTTGAAATAAATCTTTTAGTTGTTTTTTAGTTGCAAATTGAGTTACAACTGAAGAAAGATTTTCTCACATACTTCGTGTTCGTTTTTCATTATATAAGTCATTCAATTAAATTAGTAATTTTTTGATATTTATATATGTGAATTAATTAATTTAGTTTAGAAAATTAGTTATTGAAATAATTTATTTAATTTTATCTAGAATAATTGTTAGAAAATTAAAATTTTTGAACTACATATCTAATCAAAATAATTCATTTAATTTTTAAATAAATTACCTCATATAATTAATTATTTGAATTAATTAACAAACTAATAATTTGAATTAAAAAAATTTATAATTCATGTTAATAGTAAATTATTCAATTTAAATAATTGGTTCAGAATAATTATGTAAACTATATATAAATAATAAATTATTGAAAATAATTCATTATTAAATATTAAAAATTAAATATGGATTTGGGTAAAAACATCAAAATATATATAGGCATATATCCATATGTACACCAAATTGAATTTTTAATATTATATATACATTGCTTTTAATTTCACATTTAAATTAATTATATGTATCAAGATAATTAGTTTTTTAGTTAATTTAGATAATTAATGATATAGTAATTATTGATGAGATAATAATTATTTTAATTGATAGGTTTAATTTATTATTAAGTATCTTGAACTCAAATAAATTTTTTATTTAATTACTATTTGATGAATAATTATTCTTCCTATACATCCATATTATTCAATCTAATTAACATAATTGGTTAATTGAAAACTAATTATATGAATTACACTTATTTATGCAAAGTAATAGTGAATTATTTAGTATAATCAATAAATTCATAATAATCAAGTGTATTAAGCATAATTAATATTTAATAGTCAAATGATTGAAACAATAATTCTTTATAAAATATTGGATATGAATTTAAATCCTTATTAAATTATATGTTGTTGCACAATAGTCACAACATAGTTGAACACTAGTAGTTCAATGATGGCACACTAATGGCCCTATTAGTTGTATCAATGGGAATCATAGTAGAAAGCTAGTTACAAATGTATCCCATAATGGGTAGTGGAAATGTGAACACATGGCATGATTGCATGTATGTACATCGTACAATAGTTACAACATAGTTGTTGTCTCAAAAGCACATTTACAACAAATGTAAAATAATTGTTACATATAATTACAATTCAACTCTTTGAAAAATCAAATATGATTGATTATAAATGTATGTAGGATACGTACAAATTATTGTATAAAAGACCCATTTGCAACTATAATACATCTAATTGATTTTGTAACGTGGTAATTTATTTATTAATTTCCTATATTTTCAAGGGGATAGTTGCATAGTAGTTGTAATACCAAGGGATAGTTGCACAATAGTTGTATACGAGTTGTTTTTTGAAATCTAATTGCAAGGCAATGTGGTTTCGATGGATGTAATTACTAATATTGTTGTTTCTACCATCATCATAGTTCCAAGCTAGATCTAGGTAAGTCAAATGTTTTGATCTTGATCAAAGCTCATGATCATTTTGTACAAAAGCACATGCAATGTTTGGCATGTTATACATATTTGTTGTAGTTGGAAGAACTTTTCGCCAATTTTTTCACCAAGTTGTTATTGTGTTTCCATTGGGGGTTATTTGATGACCTAAAGGTTACCATAATCATTACTAGTTCATGTAAAAACACCTAGGACATGTTTTGAATGGGATTTTTTATTGTAATTTGTAATATGACTTTTTAATATGAAATGGAGGGTGCTTGTCATGTTAATTTTTCCATTGTGTACATGTTGTGATGTGTGTTTTGCAAATCAATGTGGGGGCAATGGAGTTTGCATGATCGATTAAATGTCAATAAATCATAAAAGTGTGTAAGTTTCATGGGCACAATCATTGTATGTTATAAGCATTAGTGGAACCACTAGTGTGCTACCAAGATTTGTAGGGGCTATTCCATTTGTGTTTAATGCTTTGAGTGGTTGTGTTGAGTTTAATGAATATCATATGTAGATGAACTTACACCTTATGTTAAATAATGGGTTCAATAATAGTAGCACTAGAGCACTACTAATTACAATTGAGTTTGAATATGGTAGTGAATTGAAATTGGGGCCTTCAATGTCTCTATATTTGCATATAGTGGGGATAGAGTGTTTAGAAGTAAGGGCCCACAATAGTGATTTGATAATGCTTGTGTGTGCAAAAAACGCTCCAAGTGTTAAACATGTGGTAAAAGCATTGCATGGTTCTTGCACCCGTCTCTTTGTTACACGACCACTTCAATACATTTTGATAATATATGAAGCAAAGCTTAAATGTTACATCCAGTTTGCATGTATTGTAATGTACCAAACATCCAATAGACAGGCAATGTTTAATCTCATGTTTTGAATTGTGTTTGCAATCCTAGGCTTACAACTACTAGCCATACAACTTGCCAAACATGAAACATTTTTAGTTAATGCAACAATCTAAGGTTATTGCAAGATGATAATACATTTATGTGTTGATTTTCAAGATCTCTAGTGTCATGTAAATAATATCATGTCATTACATTATTTACATTAGAAATAGGGCAAGAGATGTACAATAGTTCTATTATACTTGCTATATTTCCCCATCTCTGATTGCATATCCAATCTAGCTAATATTATAGTCCTACTTTTTTTCCAAACTTCTCATGCAACAAACTTTTCTCCTCTTCATAAGCAAAATATTCCACTTATTATGTCAATAGACTACAAATATCATCACCTTGCCAAAAGAAAAAAAAAACCAGAATGTACTCTTACTGCACTAGATGTTCCAAACTACCATAAAATGCAAACTCCTCATTGATACCAAATCCAATCCTCACAACAAAAGAATCAAACCTTGAAATAGGTCTAAGTTGACTTGGAGCATTATAGTCTTCCTTTACAACTTGCAAGGAACATGATTAGGGAGCATGATCGAGAACAGAGTGTGCAATGAGCTTGGAGGTTGTTTCTAGGAATGTTGCAAATAGGGATATACGGACAGTAAGAAATACGCATCAGATAGAGGGCCATAGGCAGAAGAGAGGAGGATGTAAAAAATGGATGATCCTTAGGGATTTTCGTTTTCAAGAAGAGAAACAAAAAACTTATGTAACTCTTGTACAGAGTAGAAGAAGTTGAATAGTGTTGATGAACCAACAGCCTTTGGCACTCATGGTTGGGTGGTGAATTTGTGCACTTGCACAGGATGTAAAAATTCTGCAGATAAATGTTGGAAATGACATTTGATTTGAAGTTTTGGGTATGATTGGTTTTGTGGCCTGGGTTATGACAATTTTGCTCAATTATTTGGACTTATTGCTGAAGAAGTGTGTAAAAGCAATGATTAGAGGAAAGGGAAAAAAGGAGGAAGGCAAAGCCTAAGGTTCATTGTAAAGAAGGTCAAGGAAACAGAGAATTTCAAAGTCTCTGGAATTGTAATGCTTTGAAGGGAGAAGCGATTCTTGGCTATTAAAGTGGCTTTAAAAAACAATAGGTCACCTAGTTGTAAGAAGCCCCAAAAGTGGCCTGAAACCACCTTTTGGTAGTAACTTTCCACTGAGCTGTTGAACCCAGTAGGTAGGGATTGTATTTGGTTTGTTTTATTATTGTTATTTTGTTTACCGAGAGACTGGGTGCCAAGTGACATAGGAGTGTTAGACAGAGTAAAGTGCATTTGGAGGCGTTTGGGGAGTTATATTTGGAGAGACTAAAGGAAAACATGCGAACAATCTGTAGCAGATTGTCACCTCTGCTATGGTTGAGATATCTATTATCTGATGATGATTGCTGTTGGAAGAATGATGATCTTTGTAAACTCACATGAATTGAGCTTGAGTAGTTTTCTATTTGGGACTTGAAAAAGAATTCCTCCCCAGAATTTGCACAAAACTGTCGGATGGGATGTGGGGCCCGTTTCCAGACTTGATCATTAACTTGATGCAAATTAATCATTTGATCATGGGAAGGTCTGCTGCAAGGATGGGCTGGCCTCCCTGTCATATGCCTCTGTTGCTCGTGTCTTTTGTGTATGATCCTCTGGTGACCTAACTTCAACATCGTGATTGTCGTGAAGCCAACCAAGGACTCAATCCCAAGCGAGTTTTCATGTATCCAATATTTCAAGGCTGTCTGAAGTCCTCTTACTGAGAAGATGGCTCTCCTGATCCTAATTGTCATTCAAATCTTTGTACCACTGTGTTGTGAACTCCATTTTCTGGACATAAACTCAATGAAGCATGCCTGCACTATGGCTAAATTGAATGCGGTGGAGTTGAGATTGTTCACGGAGTCTTCTTCTCATTGTTTCGAACTTCTTGCTCTGCTGCTGCTTCTCTCCTGTTTCAATTACAACCGTGCTACATGTTAGCATTTTTTAGACATTTTGCGTGCGTTTGTGAATCGGTTGGTGGTGTTTTAGAAAGGCCGCATCAAATAGGCAATGGCCAGTATTGAGGAAGATGAAGTGTTCAAACTCTGGGTGCTTGCACAAAACCATCCCAACACTCAAGGTTTATTTCTCCTGATAACACACACACAGGGACAGACACCGTGAGAGTTTTCCCGCACATCTCTGTAAGAAACAAGCACCTGCAGAGATCTGAATTAATCTTTGCTGTGCACCATCATCAACTGGTTTCAGTGACATTCGTGGGTTTGCTCAGGGATTTTGATTCTGTTGCTTAAACCCTGATTTTTTTGTTGTTGGTGGATGATTTCAACACAGTTGAAGAGTTAGCTTACGCTGGGAATATGACAGACAAAGCAAGATGAATTTCTGTGGCAATATGAAGGTTTGGCAGTGCAGGAGTTCTGCCAAGTAGATGTCAACACGATTGTGTTTGTTGCAGATCCTATCATGGATATGTGATTGATTGTCTTCTTCTCTGTCCTCTCTTGCAGACAATTGTGTTGTTGTATCACATAACCACCATCAGTTGCTATGTCTCTAGCGACTTCTCTCTACTTACTTTTGAGAGTTTTTAAAAACTGCAATTTTGAATGTCAGGAGCATAATAGGTTTAGAAACTTGAGTAGCCCATGGAGTATGGGATTTCTGTTTGTTTTTGCAGGCAACATTCTGAACTTCAATGTTGGAGCTGGTGCGGGTCTTAGCATTCCCTGAAGTAGAACTGATCATGACTAGCTGGCAAATATGGCAACTTGTTCTATTGGCAAGAAAAGGTATGCACATTTTTTTTGCAGAAAAATAATATTCATCATCCCTTTACCTTCTCTTATATTTCATTTTCAGCTATGGATCCTGAAGTTTGATATGTGAGCATCCGAAGTTCACAAATGATCACACTAGTACGAGGACCTGGAAATTATCAGATTTTCATTGTGTAAATTGCACAACTACAGTAATGGTATATTATGTTTCGCTCCATGGAGGTTCTTGCTTTGATATGCTTTTACTCAGAATGCAGAGTCCTTGTGACTGATACCTTGTATGTTATCATCTGATGAGAATCATTGTTATTTTGAGTAGGGTGAAGATGCATTGATCAAGGTGGCAGTTTCTGCAATTGGCACTTGTTTGAGAGAGCTAACTGGTTCACATGCCTGCTCAGAAATCCAGTAGACATTTTGGCTATGTTTGCATTTTCAGTGAAGACAAAAAGTGTGTAAGTTTGCATCAAGAGATTTCTGTAATGCTTGTTTAGTGAGATAATTCTGCAGAAAGAGAGGATTGCATTGCAACAGTTTTTACAAGTGTGCAAATTCACTTACAGTAAGAAATCAAGCAGAGAGATGTACTGAAGTTTATATGTGAGACAAGACTGGGGGCTGTAGCGATCAAATTTCTCATCTGCCAAAGGGAATTGTTGAAATGTCTTTCTTTCTGTAAGTCTGCAACCATGTGGTATAGGTCAAGAATGGGAGTAGGTCACACGAGCTCTGCTGAGAGAAGTTGTAATGCTTGTATGAGAAGTCTGCAGCTATTGATGGAAAACTTAGTCTGCACTGCCTCTCAATTATTTCTTTGAGAATGTAGATATATCTGTGCAAAACATGTTTATCAAAAGCATGCGGCAGTGTTGGAAGAGAAGATAACCAGAGACACACTAGAAAGAAAAGCATCTGCTTGTTATAATATCTCCACTTCCACATGTTTCAAACAAATAGATCTTGCTATGATCTGACACACAAATATCTAGGGTACTGCAACAGAATGTTCAGCCTTTCTGTATGCAGATCCCTGCACATGCAAAGGTGGCAGCTACCAATACGAACAGAGAGTCAAGCCAATTTCATAATGTGTTCACAGAATTGAAACTGTGAGCTGCAATACAAGTTCCACAAGGTGTTCAAAAGCTTGGCCTGTGCAGACTTGATTTCATTGGGTTTGTGTTGTGAACAGTACAAGTCAAGCAATTCAACCAGCTCTAATCAGAAATGCTCAAGGAATTGACTGTCATACCTGAGCAGTGTTGATGTTTTGGATTGTCTCCTTAATTTTCTCCCCCATCCACTCAAGCTCCCTCTCCACAAACTCTACTTGCACATACCTGCAGGCACACATTCCCATCAGATCAGATCTTGCATTGTGAAAGATGATGATTAACTCAGATACAACAATAGTTTTGGTTCAGAGCCCATCATGTTGTCTGTTGTCTAATCATTTATCTTTGTATTATCTTCACCCTTTGGCAGACAGGAACCTCTTTGTGTGTGAAACATTGTTGACAGAATGGTGCTCATCAAGACCAAATAGCCGTCATGTCTAATGTTTGAAAGGAAAAAGTCCAAGAATCTTTTCAGCAGGAGTACAAAAACATTTCACAAACTATGAATCATAGTCAGAACAACCACACAAAAAGGATTCTCTCATACATCATATCACAAGTTGCTGCTGCCTCATCCTCTACAAGACTCAGCTGCTCATCTCTGTAGATTCTCTCAGCTTCATCCTCCATGCTTTCCAAAGACTTCTCAATCTGGCAAGTCAAGACACATAGAAAACTCAAGTAAGACATCTCTCCTCTGAAAACTGATTCATGAACTTCAAAGCACCACACAAGGAGACAAGAGAATCCGTAACAAATTGGGACAATAACCTCTTCTTGATGGGTGTTACTGCACTTTACTTCTGGGATGCACCCAAAAGAGCTACCATCAAAGACACATCTATGGGTCATCAACCTGTAGCAGGTTAGTTATTTAAAATATAAACCATTATAGATGGGTTATGCCTCTCTTAAATTGTAAAAATTGATGCTCCAAATGGGCTGATTACCTGTTCAACAGTCTTGTCTATGACTTCTGAAGGGAACTTTGGTGTTTTTGCTGCTGTGGTTGTAAGAGCTCCTGTCGTTCTGCAAGAAAAAAATAGTAACACAGAACAGCTCACGAATCAAAAATCTTGTCCAGTTATATGAAAAATAGCATTGTGAGCACTACCGCCTGGTCCCCTGCCTCCTGAGATCAACATGTGAACAGTGCCTCTTTTGCAGACCCGATGGCATCACAAATGGTAGACAACAAGAGAGAAGCATTCTCCCAACTAATGTGCTCACCAGTGGATAGTGCTGATGTAGCAGGTGTTGAAGGAGCAATTAGTCTTTGCAGGAATCGAGGAGCTAGGGCGACCTTTTCTGTGCAAAGGGTTTCCTAAAAAAATTTCTCAGTGTTTCCTCAGCCTCATTGCTCTGCAGAAGCTATTGTTTGTTTTTCCGTTCCATTCTTGTTCGGGAAGGGTAGCTGCATGCGTTCCAAAATGGAGAATACGAATGAAAGCAGGGCAACGATCTGAAACATTAGAATGGACATCACTAAACCATCAAGCATTTATGTAACTGCGCCTCCTCTCACCAACAGAGGGCTGTTTGGCCCCGAGTTGCTAATAAGTTCTCGCCTGCGAACAGTAGGCGAGAGGCGAAGCCACATAGATGCCAACAAACCTCTTGGTCATTTATGGCCAATACGAAAAGAGGGTCGACTAATAGGTCACTTTTTATGACTTATAGAGAAGAAAAAAGAAAGGACCTAAGTCTAAACAAAAGAGAACACCTGAAAGCTCGAAATGCACAATGCAAAATGCACAATGGGGAGAGGTCACATTACTTTTGAAGGAAGCGAGGATGATGTGACCTACAATACTTTATTATTGGAAGAAAAAAGGGCTTGGGGACAAAAAAGTGTGGAGGAACTATTTAACCACACAGAAAAGGGAAATGACACCTAGGATTATATGGACGCCCTTACGTTGTTAACTGGCATTGCCAACGTGTGAATGCAGAATTAAGTAACAGCCGGATAGTATCCAAAAATCTGCACATTCTTCGGACGCGGTTTGGGCCGCTAAATGTTGGAAACAGAAGGCGGTGGCTCCCCGATGGCCGTCAGATTGGATCCTTCATAGGTCGTTGACCATGCAATTTAGTGAGGGAATCCTGGGAAATAAAGAGAGAAAAGAATCCTCCAGAAAACGGCTGTCAGGTTTTGGACCGGTTTTGTTTTGTCCATGTTTGATTTGCAGGTGGTTGGGAGTGTTGGGATCCTACGACAGTTTTACATCAGCAGAAAGTTCCAAGCTTGATCAATCAATTGGCCAATGAACCAGTCTTCCCACCCAATGCATCCAGCTTTTGCTTTTCATTAAGAACAAAGATTATGTGAACCTGTGAGCCTTTATTCCAGAACAATGGGTGGGGAAACCTTGACGCCAATGGTGTATTTTGAGGGGGGTTTACCTCCATTTGTTAGTTTATTTTTCGTGTGGTTGTTGTGGTGACAAGTTAGTTTTCATTTTTCACATGACATGAAGTGTTGACAAAATTTTGACCTTTCACACAAAAATGTCAATATCAAAGCATATGAAATTAACAAAAGCAAGAAAAAGCTCAAACTTTTTACAATTAATTTAAACTAATTTCAAGAAATCATTGTATGACCATTGATATTTCTCAATTCTTTCATGAAAATTGTCAACTTTTTTAATTAAGAAATAGTTAGAACTTGTGGTTCTTTGATTTTGAAATAATTAAAATTGATGGTTCTCTAATTTTAGAATAACCAAAACCAATGATTCTTTGATTAAAGAGAACTTTAAAGAATCAAAATTACTACTTATTAAAAAATTGGAATAACCACACGACATTGGTAAAAGCCAATGTTGTGTGCAAGTGTCAATAGTCATATATACAATGTGTAAATCCTATGTAAGTGTAAATTAAGCATGTAAATGTAAATCATTTACATTTATCCATTGTGAAGATCATGTAATCCGTGTAAATGAACTAAGTTTAGGGTTTATGTTTTTGAAAATTTTGTTTATAGTTCCTTGTGTTTATGCTTTGCACCACATCCATTGCAAGCTCATAACTCACCATCATCATACTTAGCAAGTTCTTCAAATGAGCAAGAGTACACCTCTCCCTCTATCATGGTCTTATGATTACCCATTATGTTCCTCATGGTATCTTGTTCCCTTCATGGGGTTTTGTGTGTTTGATGTGGTTGTCATGTTGTCACAATGTTCTCCTTTAATGGGATTTGGTGTTCCTATTCTGGTTTTTTTATTGTTTTATTCCTTTTACACAAGATTATAGCATGCAAGGAAACATTAACAAAAAATGTCAAGTTCTTACAACTTGAAATTTTCATCAAATTGGACTTCTTTCTAGGTGAACATGTTCACCTTGCGACCTTCATTGTTTTTTCTTCTTGTGCATGCACTACTATTTGAGGTTCATGTGTGTCTTGGTTTGGGTCATCATTTTGTCAAGTTGTCTTACTGCCGCTTCATAAGGTTTTGGTGTCAAGGAACAAAGTAGCAAGGAGCTTCATGTTAAACTTTTAAAAATCTCAAGGTCATCATCTTCAAGGTCTTCTTAAAATTCAAATGAACATATTCACCTTGATACTTGTAATTTTCATTGCCTTCTTTTGGTCATGCAAATGTGTTGTCATTCCTAGTTTTTATTGGTCATTGTCATCTTGGTGTGTGGGGAAGGAGCAATGAAGTGCATAGCTCCTACAACCTGCAATCATCATCACCACCATATTCTTTTCAAAAGAACGTGCTCACCTTGTGACTTGTTACCTTCATCACCTTTTTTTGGTCATGCATATGCACTACCATTCGTGATTTTCATTGGTTGTTGTCATCTTGGTATCTTGTTCCCCCTTTGTGGGATCCTAGTGCGCAAGGAAAGGGCAATGAAAGTACATGAAGCTTTTACAACTTGTGATCATTATCATCATTGTCTTCTTTTTATGTGAACACACTCACCTTTTGTCACCTTCTATTTTGCAAGTGTGTTGGCATTCATACTTTTCCTTGGCCTTTGTCATATCGGTGTTAATATTACAAAACCATGGTTTTTACACTAATAACATCATGTTTTAAATGACTACATAGTTAGTATCTATAATACACTAATGTACATGTGATTTAAATTTCATATTAAAAATAGTAAAAAAGCCTAAATTTATAAAATTAAAGTAAAATTCATTGTTATTACAAAAACATTGTAACATTGAATTCAATTTTCTTACATTTATTACAAATTTGATATATGATTGAAAAAATAAAACTTTTAATAAAATATTTTCACAATTGAGTTTGTCTTGTTATGATGTTTTTAAATATATATATATTTGATAAATATATGGCATAAATCAAGACATGTAAATTAATGTAATCTCTAGAAATTTGGACTTAAAATATTACAAAAATTAATTCAATGATGAAAGTAAGAAAACGAAATGTATCTAAATAGTTATATGTGAAATTTGTAGCCCAAGCAAAAAAAAAAAAAAAAAACATTGCCCAAATTTTTTAAGCAATTTTTTTTTGTTCATGTTTTGAAATTGAAAATAATCATAAAGTTCCATGTGATTATGATAATAAATTAGTTTCACCTAAATAATTATAGATTATAACCCAATCAAAAATTTAAATAACTATATATGAATTTTGGAATTGAGTGATTAAATTTTTTTTCACATTTTGAAACTATATTTTCTTAGAATTCAATATAATTATGAAATTAAATATTTTATTTAAATAATTATATTTCAAACATTACATATGAAATTCTAAAATAAATTTTTAAAACCATGTTAATTGCTATGTCATGCCCGTACATGGCCTCATACATGATGGCTAGTTACGAACATGCCCATCATGCCTTTTAGGGTTAATGTACACTTTTAGGGTAAGTGTACGTTCTTAAGTGACTGTACGCTATTAAGTGCTTAAGATTTCACCTTGTTGGTGGTTGTATAAAAGGCCAAGCCCTTCCTTTTTTTAAAAAGTTTTTCTAGAATTTTTTTATTAGGAGAGTTTCCTCCATAATCAGATTGGATTTCTAGATGTTAACGATGGTTATTACATGGCCACCGTCTACATACACTACATGTTCATTCCTTCTTTGCAATTCAATTCTAAAAAAACTCTACTCTTTGTTGCTTAATGTTGAAAGTGGCAAATTTCTTTTACCTTTGAGTTTTTGAGTTTTTGTTATTGGTGTTACTATTGGTGTTATTGCTACTATTACTGCTAGTGTTGCCAGAGGGTGCTTGCATTGCTACATGAGGGAGCTTGTGCTTGTGTTGTTACATTTCTGCCAACAAAGTTGGGATCCTGGAGTAGGTTTCGAAGTTTTTTTTTTTTTTCTTTTTCTTGTTCTCTTTTTCTTTCTCTCTTTTAAGCACTGAGGCGCATGTTCTTGTGGCAGTTAAAGACTCTTGAAATTTCCGAGTAAAAAATTTAAAAAATAAAAAATTTCTGCCATCGTTGCTCTACAATGTAGCACCAGGTGCCATCGTTGTCGAGCAGCATTGCCACAATTTGCACCAACGCGAATTGTAGCGCCACCGCTACTTGTAATGATGTGAATTCTTACAACCGTGAGTTTTTGTAGTTGTAAACTCTTGCAATCACGAGCAACAACATTGTCGCAACTTGCAGTGACATGAATTACAGCGCTGCCACCACTTGCAGCGACACAAGTTGCAGCACTACTACGAGTTCTTGCAACCGCGCTATGAGTTGCAACTTTTGCAGTTACGCGAGCTTGCAATGCCGCATTGCCATCGGCCATCGTCGCGAAGCTCAAGGGCGCTCTGCGGCCTTATGACCTTCGACCTCACATCACCAATTTTCCTTCATCCACGGACTTTTGTCTGTCCAAGGATGTCCGTTGGACCTTCGTTCGTCCAAGGACGTCCATTAGATTTCCGTTCGACATTTGTCGGACTTCTGTCGGACTTTCGTTTGATTACCGTCCTATGTCTTGTCGTCCTACGTTTTGCCATCCTGCTCTTATGTATTAACGTCCAATGTCCTACGTTTTACTGTCCTACATCTTCCGCTTTGCCATCCTACCTTTTCATATGATGTCCGTCTAATTTTCGTTCGACCTTCATTCGACCTTCATTCAACATCCATTTACCTTCGTTTGAAGTCCATTTGTCGCCGGTCATTCTTGACAACGCACCATATTTTTCAAACTGTATGTTATGTTAAAACTTTGTAATTAGTGTTTTGTATTATTACAAAATCTTGGGGCATGGGACAACACCATGTCTTAGATGATGAAAGCACTATCGCTCAACTAGAGCCTAGGTATTAGCTACGAAGTAACACATAATACTTTGAATCGATTTTTTTAAACTCATGATTTTCACGATGGTATCATCAAACATTTACAACACCACCGTCATCCAATACAACTGCTACTAGGAATTTAGGTTCAGGTTACACTACATCAACAGTATATCAGAGTCCATTTGCAGGGGTTCATTAGTGGGGTATGCCTGTTGCCACATCTGCTTTCGCACCATCACCGTATATTCCACTGCAAGCCGTTACCTTTACACCCATATACACCATGGAGGTCAGAAGTTCCTCTAGGAAAATTGAAAAGTTCAATGGAAGGTTAGGTACTATTTTTTTGAGGGAGTTCAAAACAATTTTTTCAACTATGGTATGTGAATTGGAACTCAAGTATGGCGCTAATTACACCGAGGCGTTCGCATTCAAAAACTAGCCCGTTATGTGCACTATGAGGCATTAGATGTTTACAAATAACATTCTCCAAAGATTTTCGGTGTCACCTAGATCCCCAATCCAGCTTATGCCATAGCAATTGTCATCGTTTCTCAAGCTACACTGCAAGCTACCATTTCACATCATGGGACTGTGCCCAATAATCCAGATTCGATACCTACTTCAATAAACCTTTCTCTTCAACAACTCATTGTTACTACTACAAACATTTCTCCCACCATCAATGCACAAGCTTTTACTAATCCAGTGGGGGAATTCTTACGAGTTTTTGAACTAGAATTTCCGATTAAGAGCTCTGAAAAAATTCTACAGCTTGCCACTTTCTTTCGGCAGAAGGATGCAACCCTCGAGATGTTTTACAGGAGGTTTCTTAAGCTTAAAGAGGATACTCAGCACATGATAGACCTAGAAGCTGCCCATCGATATCTTCATTCATTAGAAGGTACTCCGACACTCCATGTGTAGGTTTTGCAATGGGTTTTTATACAATTTGGAGACTCGTACACTTTGTTAAATGCATACAACATTTTTGAAAAGCTGGAATTGGTTCATGCACACTATGAAGCTTATACTATGAAGCCTCCTTCACGTTTAAGGCCTCAACCGTCACCAACTATGCCAACCAAATCATCACATTCTTCTTCAAGGGCTAAAGCAGTGCATTCGGCTACACCCATCCTACCTTCTTGCAACTATTGTGGCAATCTTACCCACAAAGCAAATGAATGCAACATTCCTTCTGAGGATCTTTTTTGTGATTATTGTGGGAAAGAGGGACATCATAAAGTTGTTTGTTTTGCCAAGTTCCCGGAAAGGAAACAACTCCGATTACCACGACAAAATCTGCTAACATCTTCTGTTGCCCTTCAACCAAAAGCCAAGGCACTTTAGCCTTCCACTCAAGCTTTCCCCACTAAGGGTAATTCTAGTAAGAATGCTAAGAAGAAGGAGCACAATGCTGACAAGAGGGAGGTGCTTCAAGCCCATGCCATTCAAATTCAAACTCTGCAAAATGAATTCGAATCATTGAAGGCCCAACTTGCTAATCTAAAAGGCAAGTCTTCCCAACCAACTAGTCATGCCCAACATATACAAGGTTCAAGATCATGGGAGGGACCTCGTAGGTCGTTCTATGGCCTCCCACACGATGCCATTGTTGGGGAGTATGTTCTTTCCAATGCACATAATTGTAGTTTCACACCAAAATTTACTACTTCTTTTTGCCCTTCCTATGTCGCGGCACAAGAGGTTAATGTGGCACCTAGAGTTTCTGCCACTAGGCAGGTAATTCAGATTGATGGACTCGCATATGGTTTAAGTCCTATTACCAGGGCTAGAGGAGTTTGAGCAATCATGCCACAATCTTTTCGTCCTCTCAACACAGAAGAAAAACGCACCTTGTTGGCGAGGGAGGAGGAGACTACTACACCACAAGTTGTTAGGGCATCAAATTTTTGTGTCCTAGGAGTACATTTACATTAGGAAAACACATAATTTTTCCACTAATCAGCTTATGGAATGCCAACTTCAAATGTGTGAAGTGGCGCAAAAGCTTATGAGTACACCGTTGTTTAGTTTTCAAGATTTGAAGTTAAGCACCAGGGACATGATTGTAATACTAGAAGATACCCTGAACACTACATCAAGTCCTTTACCAATCCCTGATCCACATGCTATAGAAGTCCCATCCGACACCTTGGAAAGACACTTGATTAGCTCACATGTTGAAGATGGTGCTCATAATCTAGTCATTAGTTCTAGCATGGCTAAACTAGTGGGTTTTCCTACTTTTGATTTTACATTCACATATCAGGAAGGAGTTAAAAACACTTCACTTAGGGATTTTTTATTCAACAAAGGTGTTGTGGATAACCATTCTCTCCATAAAGTCTCTCACTCATTTTCGAAGGTGGTGCCTAGTGAGAGAACTTCCATCGCCACCAGAGTTGCCATTGTTAACAATATTGGGTCAGTAATCCAAGTGGGAGGACATACACCCAGAGTGGTACTTCTTGATACAAGTGCCCAACTAGTGATTCTTGGAGTTTAATTCGCTAAAAAGATGAGCATGTTTGACTCCAAACTACGGAAATCTACGTGGCAAATTCACATCGTTAGTGGTAACGTAGAGGAGGTACTTGGGGAAAGTTTGGATTTGATTACATTTAACTTCAATGAAGGTACAAATTAGGAGTTTTGCTTACAGGTCAGATGTTTAATCACTAATGCCACCAGTTATGATGTGTTCATTAGGCAAGAAGCCCTGTTTCCACCAGGTTTCACAATTGACAACTAGTTCGAACATGCGTACTACCAAGTGGATTGGGAGACTGATGACCACCACTTGGGATACATACCCCTTGATTTACATGGGAACCATAATCCTATGGTTCACCATTGTATGTTCAAGGAAACACACACTATTTTTTACATCCAACAAGCTAACCACAAGTGGATAGAGGGAGATGAAGAGGAAACAACTTACGCCCAAGCTATTGAAAGCTTGAGGGTGGTTCCTACTAACATTCAACATGGACCAGAGGTTTTATAGAAGTTCAAAGCAACCCATGAGCCCTTGGCTAAAGTTCTGTCTAGTTTTGAAAACATGGAGAGCCATGGCGAAGGTTGCAACCCTACTTAGAGGGAGTGTGAGGATGAAATTCACACTCTCGAAATTGAGACTTGGGAGTCCTCCGGGATTCCCAAAAACTCAGAGCTCGATTGCAAGGGTCAAAACACCTCACCTTGAAGTGTTCTTTATATCATTGGAAAGCTATTGAAGTGTAGATGTCGAAAATGGGCTTGCATGGGCCATTTGGACATTTGCAGCACAAGTTATGGCAAAAAGAAAGGTCGGGAGTCAAATTGGCAATTTGACTCCCAACCACTAAAAGTCAGGGATCGACCCGACCCCGATGTGTGCAAGTGAAACACAACACACCGTTCAAAAGTTCTTGAGGAGAGCTACAAGTTTGCTTTAGACTTCATCCCAATCAAAGGTTTGAGCAAAGAGTTATGATCGCTCAAAGTTTTGGGAGTCCAAACCGGGACAGTTTCGGGACTCCTCCTTGGGAATCCCGGGACAAAAAGCCATTCGGATGTGGGTGCCGTGGAGAGGCACAAAGTATACTATATGGAGGAAGGTGGTGGCTTCCCCCGAGTTTGAGCTGTGGTGAGTCAAGTGAGTCCAGAGTTGCCCGTGGCTTGTCCTAGCACCAAGGGTGTTCTAGAAAGTGATCTAACCAACTTGTTGGTTGGTTTGATGTAGGTTCGAGTAAGCTTCAACATGCCCTTCTACCCCTTCTAGTGCTAAGAGCTGGGAACGTGCCCTAAGTTCCTCACAATTCCGTTGTGAGAGTAAGTTAGACCCAATTTGGGTCTAATTAGGGACTTGGGAGCGCGTCAGCAAATCGATTAAGCTAATACTTCATTAGTTAATTACCTGGACACCACCTAAGGAGGGGATTACATTACTAGAATTTTTTGGTGGTATTGGTACAGGTCTCGAAACCCTACTACAGTCAGGGATGGTGGTTCGGAGGTATTTCTATGTAAACATTGATCCTATTACAAAGCAAATGGCGGCATCGAGAATGATGGAGCTCACAACTAGATTTCCAGAATAGTTTTCAACCACTGCATGGAAGGTTAGTTTCACTTTCTTGCCTTCTTACATACAACTAATATAGAATAAACATATGGAATTACTTGGCCCCATGGACCTCATCATATTAGGTTGGGAGTGTCAAGGATTTTCAGGGTCTTGATTTGGAGAAGGCTTTAGTGACATAAGATCCGGTCTCTTCACGGACATGGTACGATTAATCACCTAGGTTCAATCCATTTCTCCTATGTTTGGTTATGTAATTGAAAACACCCCTTCTTTGCTTGACCAAAGGGAGAAAATCTAGGAGCACTACATGCCAGTCAAGCATTACCTTGGAGAGCCCCTCCTACTCGATGCGGCACAATTCGGTTCCTATGCACATCGACTGCACAACTGGTGGACCAACCTGGCACCATTCTCATTTCTATAGCTAGCTCTAAGATACACCATTAGAGACCCCAACCTAAAGGTTTCTCACATATTGGATGATCAGAGCTTTTGCCAACCAGTTACAAGGCAAGAGAAACCTCCTTGGTTTCCTACGAACACAATAGGAAAACCAAGAGGTGTTTGGCCCACCTTTGTCTCCTTCCTAGGAGCACAAGCCTTTCAAGGAGATGGACCAAGCTTAGTGTATCGTCATGCTTTAGCCACTTGGGATGAACTAAGCCTAGAAGAAAAAGAAAGGGCTATGGGGTTCCAAGTTGGCACTATTAGTCACACTAAGGTGATTAGATTGGAATGTAACGCTTTATTGGGGAAAGGCATGGACTTGAACTCCCTTACATGGTTGTTGCTAACCTGTGTACTTTTTCAAATGTACACAACACCAACACTGATTCAAGTAGCTTGTAGTTATGGCAATGTGATCACATGGCACCTCGACCAAATACACTTGCCTATCTTCAACACTCTACATTTCACTCTTAATGTTGGGGGGGAGGAGATACCATGTAATTTGATTCAAGTTGTGTTTGATACACCTAGAGGCACATTAGCTTCTAGAGAAATAATTACAACCTTCCATGAATCTGCGCAGTTGGATAGTGGAAAACCCAATACACCGGGTTTTTCAAACACACTTTCCAATTCCATTCCATGTGTTTCCAACTACCCTTTCATTATGGGGAACCAACTCACCAAGAACAAGAAAGACCAGGTCACAGACTTGCTAATTAAGTACGAGACTATGTTCACATTTTCAATGAAAGACTTAGGTAGGTGCAAGACCATGCAATTCTCTATAAACCTTATAGATGAAACACCCGTCTATCGGAGGAGGCATAGGTTGAGCAAGTATGAGTGGGAACTAGTAGATGAAAGATGTAAAAAGCTCCATGAGGTTGGTCTCGTCAGCCATCAAGTTCTGATTTTGTAGTTGCTACAGTAATGCCAGCAAAGAAGGATTTAGCTGGAGTATGGACTGAGAAAAGGATGTGTAGGGATTATAGGCATTTGAACCTAGTTACACCTCAAGACATGTACCCCATGCCCATCCTTAAAGAATTGTTTGATACCATTGGAGACTCAAACATCTTCACAATTGTGGATATGAGCTTCAACTAGATTGTGTTCACTGTGAAGGATCACAAGAAAACGATATTCCATGGAAGCAACAAGTTGTGGGAATGGCTTGTGATGCCTTTTGGATTGAAGAATGCACCTATTTCCTTTCAACGAGTCATGGACCAGGTTCTCGAAGGGGTAGATTTTTTGAAATGCTACATAGATGACGTCCTAGTGCATAGTAAGGGATTCCTACAACACTTGGCTCATCTTGAGTTATTCAAAAGGCTCCATGAAGTTAATATGAAGATCCATCCTAAAAAGTTTGAGTTTACTGTCACCTTAGAAATCTACCTTGGACACAAAATTTTGCCAAATAGTATTATGGCTCATTAGGCCAAAGTAATAGCCATTTTGGAGATGCCCAATCCCATTAATGTTCACACGTTGAGGAGCTTCATCAAATTATGTAATTATTATAGAATTTATGTCCAAGACTTCAATATTATTACTCATCCTCTTTATGCATTGTTAAAGAAGGATGTTACTTGGACATGGAGTGATGAGGCTAAGGAAGCTTTTAACACACTCAAGGAAAAGCTTTCAAAGTTACCCATTCTGAGAAAACTTAATTTCAACAAGGTCTTCATTTTCCACACTAACTGGAGTGCTTTTGGTATTGGAGCTATTCTTGGCCAATTTAATGAGGAAGGGAAGGAATATGTTATCGCCTATGCATCTTAAAGTAACAACAAGGTTGAGAGCAACTATTTTTCATACAAGTGGGAATGCCTTGCTGTTGTATGGGTTGTCATACATTTCAGGCCCTATATTTATGGCACTAATTTCACTTTGTATACTGACCACTAGCCTATCAAGTGGTTGATGACCAACAATAAGCTTACTGGTAAGTTAGCTCATTGGGCGCTTATACTTCAGGAGTATGAGTTCAAGGTTATTCACCGACCTTGTATTACAAATCAAAACACGAATACCATGTCGCGGAAACCCCTCACTACCTCTGAAGATTTCTTAGAAACCAAGCAAGATTTCGACCAAATTCCAGTAATACATGTATCTGATGCATTTAGTTATCTTGCACTACTACAATGTAACCTGGTTGAGCATCCCATTGTGGATATATGGGAGGACTTAAACACTTTGAGGTTTCTTCAGCATGGGGAATACCCTCCCCAAGTTACATCAAGTCATCGGGATCGCGTACAAGAATAGTCTAAACGCTATTCATGGAGGGACAATCACTTCATTTGATGTTTACCACAAGGCGACACAGTGGTTCCTCCATCACATGAATGACATGGTCTTATTCAAAATGTACACTTGGAGCTTGAACACTTTGGAATTAAGCATACTTATAGTCTTCTCACTCCTCATTACCATTGGAGAGGTATGTATGCTTAAGTCCGATACATCATTGTTAGGTGTGAACAATGTGATAGGGTGAGAACTTCTTTCTCCTCTCGACAGCTCACGCTTTCTCCACTTCCTATTCAGGGCATGTTCTATCATTGGTCATGTGATCTAACTAGAGAGTTACCATAGACTTCCAAGGGTAATGTCTACATCATGATTATGATTGAGCATTTTTCAAAGTGGGTCGAGCTTGTTACACTACCAAACAAGTCATCACACAGCACCAGCTAGGTTTTTTTACAATAGGTCTTAAGTAGGTTTGGGGCTTGGGCTAAGTGCCTTACTGATCAAGGATTAGAATTTAGGGGAGAATTCTAAGACCTACTTGACCATGCTCTCATTGACCATCGTCGGACTTCAAGAGATCATCCCCAAGCTGATGGCTTTGAAGAGAGGATGGTTCAAACATGCAAGAAGGGACTTCGGAAGATTTGCCTCACCAGGAACAAAGAGGATTGGGACTTGGCCCTCCCTTACATCGCCATGGGTTACAGGATGTCTAAACACGCCTCTTTGTTTCATTTCTTTCCTTACTTTCTACTTTTTGGGAGACATCCCGTTCCACCTTTTTCCATTGCTGCTCAAATGGACCAGGTTGTGGACTTAAACTCCCCAGCCACTTGGGCTAGGGTCATTGCAGAAAGGGATGTTCTATTTAGGAGGGTTATACCCATGGCCATGGAGAACTTGTGCATTGCATAGCATCGAGACACCTTACGGTATGCACACACACAAAGTGGTAGTTACAAACCTAAAGTGAGACAATTTGATGTTAGTGATTTTGTATATCTCTAATGACAACCCAATGATACTCTATACACTTCTTCTGGTCACACTATCTTGAGGATTAAAGCGATCATGCCTTTAGGTGTGTTGGAGTTGCAAGGAGCTAATAGACGCATAATCCGAGATCATTCCAAAAATTGTGCGCCATGCCACCTACCGAACTTGGATCCTACCATCATCACGTCGACTTGGATTCCTCCATTTGATTATCCATGTCAAGTATGTTAAAGGACAGATGATGTTGATCAAATGATGTTTTGCGATAACTATAATGGTGGATACCATCTTTTCTACTCAAGCCAGAGTTCATTCAAGTTCTTGTTGACAATTGGTATTGTTCATGATGTTCTCTTACAGCACCTTGATTTCTATTCAAACCAATCCACATTTTTCCTAACTTAGGTTTAGTGGGGGGATACATGAGAATTTCATCTGAGCCTCCTCTTGTGCATTGTATATATATGTGTGCATGCATCTTTTTTTGGTTGATTAGTTTATACCTTTGACTAGCGTTAGTCTTTTTGTTTAGTGGAATTTACTATGGATTTACACCCTTACGACACCATACGTCACGATAGTTGTCATGCATGTACATGGCTTCATACATGATGGTTAGTTATGGGCATGCCCATCATGCCTTTTAGGGTTAATGTATGCTTTTAGGGTAAGTGTACGTTCTTAAGTGACTGTATGCTATTAAGTGCTTAAGGTTTCAACTTGTTGGTGGTTGTATAAAAGGCCAAGCCCTTCCCTTCTCTTTTTAGTTTTTCTAGAATTCCTTTGTCAAGAGAGTTTCCTCCATAATCAAATTGGATTTCTAGATGCTCACAATGGTTATTGCACAACCACTGCCTACATACACTACATGTTCATTCCTTCTTTGCAATTCAATATATATGAGAATTTCATTTCAGCCTCTTCTTGTGCTTTATATATATATTGGCTTTAGTCTTTTTGTTCAGTAGAGTTTACTATGGATTTACACCCTTACAACACCATATGTCATGACACTACACGTCATGATAGTTATACATTTTGAAATCGAAAAAAATCACAAAGTTCCACATAGTTATGAAAATAAAATAATTACATGTACTTAAATAATATAGTTTGAATATATATAATTCAATTAAAATTTTCAATTTTTTTTTAATTTGTTAATTAATGAGTATTTAAAACAATTACAATTTACACATATTTTTAAACTAAAAAAATTACAAAATTCAATGTAATAATTAACTTACCAAATCAATCAGATCAAACAATGATATAAAAAATATGCATTTTTTTGTTCATAATACATTTGTATATTTTTTGCAATGTCATTTCTTGTCATTGCATGAAGTGATGGCTTGGTGGTTAAGGCTTTGGAGTATGATCGAAAAGGTTGTGGGTTTAAAACTTATTTTGAGCATTCATCATTAAAAAAAATCTTGAGTTTGGGGATTCATTATTTCGAAATGTTGACTAACAATCTACCAATAATGTCAACCAAAAATAAATAAATTTTAAATCTAGTGGTCAAAGGTGGCAACATTTTGGATTCATCTATAGTTTTTAAAAACATAATGATTCATAATGTCATTATATATTCATATAAATAATTTAATTTTTGATTTGAAAATAAATTTAATAATGCCACATCAACTAATAGCATTAGTCATTTAAATCATTCAAACAACCATGTTAGTTATTTTAGATTTTCTTTATTCATATTAATGATATAATTTTAATCACATTTGTGTCAAAAACAACTGAAGTGTTTTGATTACATCCAATTTTTTCCATTTTCTAATGTGACTAAAATATGATTAAATTCAATTAGAAAGACCAACTTAAAAACACATATTTGTAATAATGTGTTTTGTCCCCCCTTCATGGGATTTTTGTGTGTAGGGAAGGAGCAATGACAAGTGTGAAACTCTTATAGTTCAAGGTCATCATCGCCATGCTTTTGTTTTTAGGTGAACATGTTCACTTTCTAATATTTGTTGCCTTCTACTTGCATTGTTATTTGTGGTGTGTGTTTTAATCTTGGTCATCATTGTCTAAGGACAAGACAACAAGGAGCATAACAACTCCTACAAAGTTGAAGTTATCATCAAGTTTTTCAAGTGAACATGTTCACCTTATGAACTTCATCACCTTCTTCTAGTTATGTATGCAATGCAATTTGTGGTTCATGTGCATCTTAGTCTTGGTTGTCATCATCCTAATGACTTGTTCCTCCTTCTTGGGATTTTAGTGTGTAGGGACAAATTTAGCAACTAGATAGGAAAATAACAACAACAATTAGAAAACAACATCAATAATTGGAGAGTAACAACATGAGTAGTTTGAAAGCCTTAGCAAGCAAATAAAAAACAAGACTTACTCTCACCTCATTTCCAACAAATGAAGAGCAATATAGTTCTTTTAGCAAGCTACAACAATGTCTCTAACAAGTAATAGATGCTAGAAAACAACTCCAACAACCACAAGTTGTTTCAAATGAAAAAACAATTCATTATTCAATTGGTTTTTTTGTGTTAAATCAATTATAAGATTGTGATCCCATCCCATTTGCAATGTGTAGGCTATCATGGCAACTAGGAAAATTTCAAGTTCATTTTTAAACGAAGATTCCTTTCATCTCCTAACAAGAAATGATGTGCATTTGTCCTAACCTCTACATATTAAACCTACAATTAAGGGAAATCAGACCATGTCTTCATTAACTAAAGTTAACACAAATAACATGAATGAACCTAATTCTACTTCTAAAAATCAAGTAGAAAATTTAGTGACTTTACAAAAGTATGCCAAATTTTGAGCTATCTGGAGTCATAGGTTTGTTCCATGGGCATTTTTTGTTGTGAATAATGGAAACCTCCCAAATTATGATGAAGCGCAACAATGGAGAGGTAACATTTTTTTCACACATTAACTCTCCTACATTGATTGAAAAGAAAATAATAGGGAAAAAAAGAGTTGTTACATAACATGGTTGGACCCATTAAAATGTTATAACAAATAATAAATAATTTCACTCATTGAAAAATGAAATATATATTAATTAATGACTCAATATAAACTTTTATTCAAGATTGAAATAATGGTTTAATAAATCAAAAGTAATTTTAATTGAAGTATTTCGATTACAAGTCAACATGATGACTATATAATGATTCATGTTTCATTCAAAATGAAATGAAAACAAGGGTGTGGTGATTTGGTTCACTTTTAAGGCATGTACTAAATTGGGTTAATGAAATAGACCCATCTTTTGTAATAATGCATGGCCTACAATTATTTTGTTAACCCATGACTTGTAGTGTCATTGGCCTCAAAAAGGGCTATTATAACATGATGAGGCTTTCAATTTGTGAATAAAAAGATTATAACAATAACAAATGTGTCATGCAAGCCCTACTCATTCACAAATCAAAGGTAACCATAAATGTAGGTTGGAAGTATTTTTTTGTTGTCTATATTTACAAACCCTTTAGCCATGAACAACACCAAGTCATCCAAAAACAAATTTTGAACCTCATATTGTTTCTTGTAAGGAGTTTTGTTTCAAAAACCCAAAAATTACACTTTGTGCTACTTTAAGGTGTTTCTTGGTTGGCCATAAAAGTTGATTGCTTCTATCATTTTTTCTTGAAACACCATCAATAGTAGTATGTGGAATATGTATATTCATATATATACCTTATGCATGTGTGTAAATGTATAATACATAGGTGGGTTGAGGATAGGTAGGTAGGAGGCCATGGTGGGTAGGTAGGTCATGGGTGGATGGGTAGGTAAGTACTTACTATTTATTAATTAAATTTTTATATTTAAAGATTAATGAACTATTTTTTCAATTTAGTATTTTTGGCTGCCCAATTTTTTGTCTAATTTGACTAGTCAAAAATAACATCTTATGGTTAATAAAAAAAACCATTAGTCAAGTTGGACATGTTCAAATCAACTTGTGTAGTATGACTAAATGGTCAAATTGATCAAATGTCAAAATAACTAGTTTTTTGTTTAGTTTTCTAATCAAATAAATCATGATTTCTTGTAATGTGTGTCGGCCTTATGTTGTTTAACAAGCAACCATTGCCATATACCTTGGCAAGGAGGGGTGAAATCTTTATGAGTGTTTGAATTTTAGATCATCATATTACGTTTGCACTTGGTGCTGAATTTCAATTGTAACTTTGAAAGTGGAGTCCAATCCTATTCTTAAAATACCCTAATTAGACTAATTAACACTATTATTTTTGTGTTTTTTCAATGGAAGGAAGGTGGAATGTGTGGAGTCCATGGTCTTTGATGCTAAAGGACAAGCCAACGAAAGATGTGAGTTTTGTGGCAATTTCATTTCATACCACAAAGATAGAATGTTCTTCCATTTGGACTATTGATATGATGGCAATGGGTGAGCTAGAATTACAATGTGTTCAAGGACACATCCATGGGTGAAAACCCTATTTGTCCAATGTGGTAGACTTGTCCCTCCACCACTAAATGATATAAAAGTACTAGCCCATTTTTAAAATGAGTAAACAAAAGACATTGCTATTGAAATGCTAAATCCTTAAGTGGAAGGAGAATCTATTTTGACATTTCAAATGGAAGGGGCTCAAATTTGCACCCCACTTGTAAATAGCATAGAGGGTCCTAATATATCCATAAATAACAACTTTCGAACCTTTGGACAAGTTTTATTGCTCAAAGTTTTGAATTCAACTAGAAAACAAAAATTGGATAAGAAGTGGGCAATTTTCTTTTATGAAGCAAACATCCCTTTTAATGTTGTGCGACACCTAACATTCTTAAAAGTTGTGAAAGTAACCTTCGAATTTGAAACCTACTACAAACCACCATCATACCATGGATTGCACACAAATTTGTTAAAGCAATCCAAGGTTGATGTGTCTAAACAAGTAACCGAAAGGACATGGAATTCAATTCACAAATATGGAACAACCATTTGTTTTAATAATTGGGACAACATTGCATAACATCAATTATTAAATGTAGTGTTTGTTTGTCCAAGTGGCAATGTATTCATAAGTTATATTGACACAACTAAGGAGCGGAAGGATGCCCATTACATATGTGGGTAAAAACACTCTAGGGGGTCTCATTTCTAGTAGCTAGTTACCTTCCTTATAAATCCATGTAAAAAACATTTGAAGCCCAGTCAACTAGATAGAAGATTTGAATCATTAAATTTTGACAAGTTTAGCCCATAGATGAAAGTTTTTTATTGTGTACAACCTACATACACATGTGCAATGACATCAGGAAAAGGTGGGCTCTATTTTGAAATTTAGAGATGTGACTAGCTTAGAGAGAAACAAGGTTTATCCTACAAATTTTGCAATGGAATAAGTTTTGCACTTGGTTTTTCATTTACATCAAGTAACTCCAGGACATCTATAGCTCATGTTCTAACTAATTTTGTACAACACTTGAATGTGCAAACAATTTCTTGATTATGAAAGGTTTGTAAAGGGTAATAATAAAATTTATATATAATTCTTATATGTTTTCACCTCTTGCACTTCTTCCATTTCTTCCACTTTTTAGGTCTAGCAATTTTAAAAAGAAAATCAAATTAAAGTATGACCAACCTGTTTATTTTAGGTTAGTTCAAATTAAAAAGAATATCATTTTGACAACCTCATGAACTCAAGGCTTGATGGATGGTCAAATGAATAATGTGAAGGTAGCAAAGGAAATGTTTGACATACAAAAATCACAATTGGAAAACATGGATGTCAATGATGAGGGTGATTGTAATGACTTGTTGCAGAAGATTGCCTTCCAAAAGAACTTGTAGACAAAGGGATGGTGGAGTATGAAAAAGTGTGCAAAGACTATGAACTCTTGGGTGCTAGGTTATTTAGTGAAAAGCAGAAGGTCATTGTTGGTAAAAAAAATCAAGATGCTATAAGATCCTTGTTGTCCATGTTCCAAAGAGGTGTAGATTGTCAAAGCATTTGTATACCATTACTTCCAATTTTAGTTGAAAGGAATGATGTTGGTTTTGAAAAATGTTTCATGGTTAGTGTTGTCCATTTTGTGGGCTTGGATTTGCACCTTTGTGGGCAAGAAAAATAACTTCCTACAAGCATGTATATATCATTGTTGGTGTGTAAATATTCACTTTAGCACTTCATATAAGTGCATCCAACCAAGTTGCAAGGAGGATGTGCATGAAGTATGGTGGAAATCTTCAGAAATCAACAAACCTAACACTCTTGTAATTTTAGACCATGCTCTTCCCAAAGATTTTGGTTCAAGACCAAAATTCCTACCCTTTCATACACCAATAGTTAAAAGTACAACAAATTCAATCTTGTTTTCAAATTTTGTTGTCATTGAATTTTGTTAGATAAACTAAGTTTTCATTTCATCTCCATTCTATAAAGGAAATTCAAACTTGCAAATATCATTCTCTTGTTGAATTATGCTCTATGGAATTCCTAGTTGTTGAATTCTTGAAAACAATGGGTATTTTCAGTTGTCAGATGTTTGCCACATTAGTCCATTCTATTGAAATTTCATTTCAGATTAAATCCATTATGTAAAAAAAACTTAAACTTTCTTGAATGTTACTTTGTTGTTGAATTATAACCTATTGAATTGTTGGGTTTTGAGTTTTTGAAAGTAGTAGGCAATTACATTTGTTAAATGCACTACTAGAATTTTTGGTTTTTCAAATCGGAAATTTTGGTTAAAAAAACCAAATTTTGGCAAGGGCCAAAAGGACACCTTTCCATTTTGGACAAATCGATTTTAACATGTCTAATGTGACTAAGGTGGTATTTTTTACTAGTAGAACAAAGACTATTTGACTTGTCTTTTTGACTAGTGAACTGTGGACCATTTGACTGGTCAAATTATTTAAATAATTTATTTTTAAAATTATTATTCATTTAAAAAAAAAAGCTAGTAGGTAGGTAGGTCATGCCTACCCTATCCTACCTATTTCACCTAACTTAGTATAACCTATTTAACTTAGCCTAGCCTGCCTACCTTAGCCCCTTAAGCATGTACATAGGTTGGAACTATTAGAAATTGAACCTTTAGCCTCCCCAACGATAAACCAAATCTTTAACCAATGGACGACACCATCAAAAGGTGTTCAACTTTTCTCAAGAAATTTATTTCACATGTTTATTTCGACACATCATTACAAGACTATGAAATACATAGGTAGGTGGGTGGGTAGGTAGGTAGTTAGTAGGTGGGTGTTTAGGTAGGTTGTAGTAGGTAATTAATTAGTATGTGGGTGGATGGGTGGGTAGATAGGTAAGTAAGTAGGTAATAATTAATAGGTAGGTGGGTAGGTGGGTAGGTAAGTAGGTACGTTGTAATAAGTAGGTAGGTGGGTGGATGCGTAGGTAGGTAAGTTGTAGTAGGTAGGTAGGTAGGTATGTATGTAGTAATAACATTGGCCATCTTGACTAAATGTCTTACTTGACTAAAATTCCATTGACCATTTTGACTAAAGATGTCATGTGTTTTTTTCCAACTTGACTCTAGATACTCCATTTGATTAAGTGTCATCGGTAATTTTGACCAAGGCTATCAATTTGTTTTCCAATTTGACTATATGTCCAAGTTAACAAATAATCAAATAGGTCATTTCAACCATGTTGATTGGTCAAAAGGTACACATGTCATTCAAGCCCCTAGGCTCTAATTAAAATGTACAAGTTCACTAGTCAAGAAAGACCAATCAATCAATTTAGATAGTGTGAAAAACCAATAATTCTAGTAGTGATATTTGCCACAATAGTCCATGGATTGAAAATTCGTGGTGCAAGTGTTGTTTCTATCCTTCTTAGTTCCTGTTATTCTTTAATCTTGGTCACATGCTTCCATTATGTACACTTGAAAGATTTGTGTAGTCAAATTTATGTTCTAACAATTTGTTTTTCATTCCATGTAGGACCTAGGTATATTTTGTTATACACTTGTCCATGTGAGTCCATGGATGCAATAGACTTGGTTAAGATTTTCACTCACTTTGTTCCAATATTATGGTCCGTTGTAAGTTTGTATTCCATATTCCTTCAAATTGTCTTTACTAGTCCAAATGAATCCCTAAGGTATGTCTTATTTGTCGCAATAGTCCATTTGGGTATCTTTTAATCATCAACATGTCTTTTAATTGTTTTGACAAGTCCATGTGAATCGTTAAGGTTTGTCTTAAGCATCCATGAATGGTTCCCTACAATACATCAAATTTTAGAATTTCAAGGGGTTTTCAGAGTGGTTTGAATGCAAATTTTCAAATGTAGTCGCAAACTTGCTACAATGGTGTGATGTCATTTATCCACAAAAGGGACAAGGTGCATTGGACCACAAAGGTGGCAAACTTGTGGCAGAAAATTTCACAATGGGCCAAATTTTTGAAGAGTTTTTCAAAAAAGAAGGTGAGACTAACATCATGGATGGAAGGTATTCAAAACTTCTAGCCCAAATTGGAAGTCATGGTGTGTTATGGATTCTAAGCATAACAAATGTGCTTCTATTGTTGGGTGGAGATAATTAGGGTGGTTATGGCATGGTGTGTAAGGTGCGAATTGAAAGATTCGATCGCATCCCAAATACAATTGACTTGGTAGGGAAAACACTTTAAATGGATAATAAATGAAAATTGCATAAGCAACGACCAATGGAAGCTTTGGCATGCCCATTTGAACATCCAAGTGTCGTCAAATTCCTTGCCATCCATGCAAAGACCATGGAGGCTTACACATTGTGGTGGAATGGGAAAATTCTTCAAAAAATGTTGGGTTACAACACAAAGTACTCCCCCATTATGGATAATTGAACCTTATTATGACAAGGGGGGCTGGATATGGAAGGGCAAACATGACTTGTTGCTTTTAAAATAAATTGTGTGAAGTTGGCATGGGAATTCATAAACATTATGGATATAATACACCAATTTGGAATTTTGCACAACGACTTGTCCAAGGACAACATTATGTTGCATTTTCTATTAAACAAACTAGATGTGTACATAGGTGTTTGCAATTGGGATGAAACCGGGTGCTTGCAAGAGGTGACACCATCATTGTATGGGTTTGCCAAGTAGCAAGATGCCACCAACAAAAATAAAGTACGTTGATGGGTGGCCCCATAATTGTTTTTTTACTTACAATGAATTAGAAACTACAAATTCCCTTCAATGAATGGCCAAGCAACTTGCCACAACTTTGAAGTTTGAAGCATATTTGGTGGGCAAATTAACAAATGTCATATGGGGTGAAGACTGGAATGCAAAATATTTTGTGAACAATTTAACCAAGATGTCATTTGGGAAAGTGATTCATGACATGTATGAGCCAAATCCAGAAACATGTAGAACTATTCAACATGTTGTGCACACATTAATGGGGCTTCTTTACAACTAGACTACACCTAATGAATGTTATCAAAAGTAGCCATAGATAGTTTGTAATTACTACATATGGAATTTGGTGTAATTTGCATGATTTTCAAAAATGACATGTTTTGAACTTGCTGATTTTATAAAACCCAATTTTGTGAACGAATCATGTTGTCATGTGTAATCAAATTTGATAGTTGTGAATCCATCCTCTTTACACCATTGAAATTTGTGAATTTATGTTATATAATGATAATATCTTTCTTGTAAACATAAGACAGAATGATCATTTATAGTTTTACACAAGTACTACCCATTTGTTTTATAATTTTGAATTATGGATGATTAAACTTTCCATTGATAATATGCTTCGATAAACATTCTCATATGATTAATAGACATCAAGTAATGAAAAAGAATGAATAGAAATTCATTTGAAGCAATATTTCTTAATGCAAATACAAGCCATTCACTTTGTAGATTTTTGTTTTGGTTTTCATTCTTTTTTGGGCATTGCCTACCAAGGCAAAGATATTGTGTTTAGATTCATTGTAGAGTAGCTTAAGGGATTTTGACCCCTAGGTAGTAGGTCTATTTTTATATGAGGATTTTTGAAAGATGATATTTAACTTATGTTGAAACTTGAGGTTAATTATAATGTTGTGATATCTTGAAGGATTTTGGTTTCTTTCAAAGGATTTTTTTTGAAGATTACATTTTTGCATGGTGAAATATTTGAATTTCCATAATTCTCCTTTTGCTTTAAAATACTTTTGAATGTAAATGATAAGGCCATAATGTGACACACCCCTTGCTTTCAATTGTGGGGACTTATATTATACCCAAATTACATTATATATTTTTCTATTGAAATTGGTTTTGAAAGTTAAAAAAATATTTTAATTCTCCAATTAGAGATAGTCAAAAAATATTGCATGAAAACATTTGGACAATCCTTGTTGTGATGAAGCCTTACTAAACCCTTCTTGTCCATTGCCAAAAGGGTCATTGTCCACCGACCAATCATGTTGGTGATTGAAGAGAATGTTGACCCAAAATGGTTGTTAGCAATTGAAAAGTTGGCGATCAAAAACATGGCCATTGAAAACTATGGCAACCAAAAGCTATGGTGACTAAAACATGTGGGAACCAGAATTTATGATGACCAAATTCTTGTGGTGATCGAAATTTATGGCAACTAAATTCCTATGGTGATCGAAAATGTGTAGTGATCAAAATTTGTGGTGATTGAATTCATGTGGTGACCAAAATCATGTGGCAATCAAAATCTTGTGGAGACAGGAATTGTGTGGTGATCAAATTCTTGTGGTGACCACATATGGTGATTGAAAATGTTTAGTGAACAAAATTTGTGGCAATTGAATTTTTATGGTGATTGAAGTTTTGGCAACCAAATTTTTGGGGCAATCAAAAGGCACTTTGTCGCCATAGGGTTTACAACAATTGAAATGGGTCTAATTCTAATTACTCATGAACTTGCCTAAGGTAACTTGAAAGTGCCTTTGACCTAAGTTGACCCTAGGTTTGACCTATGTTGACCTTATACTAACATGACATAGGGGTGTCTCTATGTCCAAATGTGTTTGTCACAATGTGATGGATGCATGGACACGATGACAACCTTGGTTTAAGTATGATAGCTTGTACATAAGGTGGCTCATATTAAATTATAGTTATTAAAAATTTATTTAGTATTATAATTATTTTAATAATTAGTAAAAATATGTTACAAAAATAAAATAATAATAATAATAATCATTAAATCATTGTTATAACTAGCTAATGATTAGTTTAGGTTAGTTATTTTCGTATTATTATTATTATCATCTCATTACTTTTAACTCTTATTAACTCTAATAATTAGTATTTAAAAAATAATAATTTCATTAAATGGGTGTATGCAATCTAAGATGGTTCATTTTCAATAGATGTTCCACTCCTTAAAAGTCCATATAGTAGTGTTAAAATGACAGTCTATTTTTATTAATTTAGTGGGAATTACATGTTGGTTAATGAATTAAAAAATCCATATGAAGAATAATCATTCTAAACAATTCTTTGATGTATATGTTAAGAAAATAAAAATTGAAATCCACCCAAAAATGATTATGATATGGATTTATGAAAATATGGTTCATGTTAAGCCATTCAAAAGTCCATAACTTCTTTTTGTTTTATTTTTTTCTAGCAAGTTTTTTGCACATATGTTATTTTAAAAAAACATATCATATATTGAAACCCTATAATATATCCCAAATAAAATTCATACGCAAAAATGCATGTATATAGAGGCACAAACAACAAACTAGTCCATATTTTTTAGCTTCAAAGGTCCATTATTGTATATTTGGTATATATATCTTACATTATTTAAAAATAAATGCCTTCTTTTTCAAGTTGAAAATCTAAATATAGTCACAAATTTGGAAAATTATTGTTTTTATGTCATGTTAATAGCATGTAAATGCACACCACTTTGCAAAAAATTGGATTATGACACAAAAAATGAACCACCCTACCTTGCAACCACCTAAGTTTAAAACATTTTGATAAGTTTTGCAATAGTTTCACATGGGTCCTATTGAAGATGCCATCCATTGGTTCAAGTAAGGACCTTAAGGTTATAATATTATAATATTAAAGTCCTTCAATCTAATCTAGTTTTTGTGATCCTTATGTGGGTATTGCATTTGAAGAGGAAAAATCCAATATATATTTTATCAACACTATGTAGGTATTGCAATTTGAATACCTTTGATCCACTTTAGTTTTTGTGACCCCGATGCAAGTATTACTTCTTTTGTGTTAGTGGTTTTTTGTGTCTATGGAATTATTGTGGAGTCATTTTTAATTTGCATATGTATAGTGAAAATTAGTGGATTAAGGTATTGCATCAAAAAATATGGTGACAAAAAATGTGAAAAAAAGTTTCATGGAGAATGGTAAAATAGAAAATATATTAATGACATCATTGTGTCCAAAATATTTAGAGGGTTACAAAAATGCAAAAAAATTCATATTCATTTAACTCAAAGACCAACATTATTAAAGGTACAACTTGGTGGTAAGCCTCTACCACCTCCACCAGCTTTATTGCATGATGTTGCATGTGCATTTGGCAGTGTTCTATGGTGAGACGAACTACATCCACCACAACTTGATCCTTCATGGTTCCACACAATTTAAATCATAATTACAAAATTAATTATGACTAGTTTCAATCTTGAAACAATTAAACTTTAATTAATGGAAGGATTTGAAAATACATACCATCCATGGATCATCTTTAATGCATGGAATTCAAAAATTGCCTACATTTTTTTGACTCAAATGGGCTTGTTAGACTCTTGCTTCCTTGAGGTAACATTCCATGCAACCTTTGCCCTCTCAACATAGGATAATTTGCATTGAGTGATGGTGTCAACAAAAAATTCACCCTTCTCAATTTGTGAAAAGGTATTTCCAAGGATGCATTTTATGCCCCACCTTAAAATGCTCATAATTTGTAACAAATGTTTAGAAGTAAGTTTGATCAAAGGTGATTTTTTCACAACTTGGTGTTTTTTTGCAATTTTTTCAAAGCAATCCCATTCCATTGTCGCCTTTGTTCATGCACGAACAACTTCCTTTTGTTCATTTCGTTACAAAATAAATTGGGCATCACTCAAAATGAAAACATTCAATATTTGTGGTTTTAACATCGGGGGGCCCCTTCATGAATTGAAGGGTGCTTGAAATCGCTCTTCTCAATGATGAGTTGATGCACTTTCTTTAGGTGGGTAGTTAGTTACCATTTTGCAATTTCATTGCAATACTCACCAACTTCACAAGACCGTTTGGAGCCTTCATTGACCCATTTGATGCCTTTCCTTGCAATTTGAGGATAGTGAAGGGTCTTTAAAAATAATATAGTAGGAGTTATTAGAAGGACTTTTTCATCATGGGCTTCATCTCTAACATTAGCCCTTCCCTCAATGGATTCAAAAGTTGAAAAAATTGTAAATGTGAAAAGAAAAAAAGTTTCAATTTAAAAACTATTTTGGTTTTGCAAAGGGAAAAAGACATAGAAATCTCACCTTCCTTTTTTCACATATGTGATAGGAGGGTGGGGTTGAGATGATATTGAAACATAACAAATATAATCTAACGAAAAATACTTTGTATTTCATAAACAGGTTCAAACCCAATTTGGGTTAAATTTGATATATAAGAACAATCGTAACTACATTGAGATACCGGTTTTTAGTTACATTCTCCAATTTTCACATGAAGCAAAATAGGAAGTATCATGATTTTCAACATTTGTAGGAATTTACAAAGCTTCTTCTAGAGCTTTGTGTTCCTTGCTAAACACCTCATGGGTCACCCTTTCTTTTAAAACAGTGTGCTTGTGAATTGTTTTTGCATCAACTTCTACATTTGGCATTACTACCCCATTTGGGGCAACTTATTGCTTTTCACCCATGAAGATGGAAGGTTTGGGTTGACCTTGCAACAATGTTGTGGTTGCAACAAACATTGGTTGTAGCAATGTTGTGTTTGCAAACACACAAAAGAATGTGTTTGCAATTTTGTTGACCACACAATGTTCTTTTGTGTGTTTGCAAGGTGTTGCAATATCCTTGAACAAAAGAAAAAAAAGATGAAAAAAAAGATGATTAATGCTGGAACAAAAGAATATAAACAAAATGGTGTTTTGATAACACACATTCTTGGGTGCATGTTTTTTTGGTTCTAGTTGCCACACAAAGCTTTCTAGTTTTAGGTAAATTTCTTTAGTTTTTGGTCACACCCAGGGTAAAATTTTCTAGTTCTGGATAAGTTTTTTTGGTTTTGGTCACAAACCGAGCTTTTCTAGTTTAGGGTTTGCAGGGTAAGCTTTTTTGGTTTTGGTTTCCACACAAAACTTTTTGGTTTCTGGGTAAGTTTTTTTAGTTCTAATTTCCACACAAAGCTTTTTTGTTTGGTCAAGTTCTTTTGGTTTTTGGTCACATACAAAGCTTTTTTGGTTCAGGGTTATCAGGGTATGTTTTTCTGGTTCTAGTTCTCAGGGTAAGTGGTTTTGATTTTGGTTTCCAAGGTATGGTTCTGGTTTTCACATGCAAGCATTTCTAGTTTTGGTTTCTAGGGTAAATGGTTTTGGTTTCCAAGGTAAGCATGCAATACACACAAACATGAAATAAGAAGATGACAATGGCCCTTGGTTGGAGAACTAACAACCCTTGTGCAAAGAAAGAAGAAGAAAAAGAATAAATATGTGACAATAAGGGGGGGAGGTGGGTGTGTAGTTTTTTCAAATTGGGGGACAAGGTGGGATAGCAAAAGGAAAAGATCCAGAATGGTCGTTTTGGTCTGCATTCATCCCAAAATGGCTTGAACAGCCTCATCCATAACCCTATGCATTGGTGGGTGCTAGGTCACAACGGCCAGAATGCCCCCACCATTGGGCTTTACATGATAGGTAATGCCTTGGTAGCAGGGCATTACACCCTGCGAACCAAAGGCAGAGCTCTGGGACCAAGACATTGCGCCCAAAGGAATGCCCTGCTACCAAGGCATTAACTAATATAATAAACAAGGCGACGGGCCCTCCCACTGTACAGTGGACCCTCCTGTTATAGAGAGGCATTGCAATACAACCAGAGGACATTTCAATACCATGAGAGAGCATTCCAAAAACTGAAACACCCTCTGTACAATGGAAGGCCTACATATGGAGGAAGGAGCCCCTTTGAGATATTTGAGAGCCTGGCCAAGGGCAATAGCCAGAGGTTGGGCTGGAGAACTAGGAAGACCCTCGTGGTGTTCCTCGGGTCCTTCCCTACCCTAAAGAGCCTTCAAATTTAGGAATCTTAAAACAGTATAATGTACCTTTTTTCTGAAATGAAGATTCAGAAAAAATTGAAATCCTGATAGTTTCAAGATTCCTGAAATTGAATCAGAAAAAATTGAAATCCCGATAGTTTCAAGATTCCTGAAATTGAAACTGGTAAATTCTGCCAGGGAAGGCGCTTTCAAATACAAAGACTGAATTTGAAAAGTTCTTTACATTATTTGAACATAACGCTTTGTCTTGGGGGAGACGAGCTGCAGCTCTCATCCCATTGGAAGAGACATTGATAGGATGACCCTTGGAACAGAATGATTGGGCACAGCCTCCCACTCCAACCAGTTACCCACCCTGTTCTTTTGACAAAAATGACGACTCGGCCTTCTGAGCATCTTTGTTAAGCAGAACCAGCGTCCAGCGTGCAGGAGAAAAAGAAATAAAACCCCCTATGGGATGGGGACGAAATCTTTAGCATTCTTATTATACTCAGGCAGCACAGACGCTGCGGCAACGCCGTCCTGCAAGGCAGGTTTCATAAATGCTCCAAGGATTGCACAAAGCTTCTTGTATGCTTTGCATGCCCATTTTGGGCCTTGTCATTGCTCACTCAACAGGAGAGAAAACAGTACGTTAACGAACAGGATTCTGGTGAGAACGTGAGTGGATACTTTCTCTTATTTGTCCCAATATGTCAATTTAGTATTGATCTGCCCACAAGTTGGCTAGAACTGCTAGATCCAATAGTGCCATATCCCTGGGTCTTGAAGAAACCAGAAGTTAAATGAGAAAATCAGCTGTCAAATCTGAAATTGGAGGATCCATGCCAGTGATATTTTTTTCAATTTTCTGATGTTACATCATTAAATGGTGACAGGTTTTTAGAACCTGTCTACAAAGCAGAAACACTGGGTTAAATGCTACCAAATTATAAACAGAGTCGGAATGTGATGAATTATTAGTTTTTAAAAATGTGGTGATTTCTCTTCAGAAAAATGGGGAATATTGTGACAGAATATTCTCTTAAAATTTTTATTTTTCTCATTTTCACAAAATTTCGCACAAAATAAGGCGTTGGTCCATACAGTGCGATACCTTTGTTTTGTGAGTGGGGATAGTGGTTTTAGGTTACCAGATGTGACTGACAGGACATTCAACCACCTGCCCCCCTACAAACTTTGTGGGTGTTCCTTGCTGCACATGTGGCAACAAGTACAACACTTGGAGGATAATCTGCAATATTCTGATTGATGTTAGTGCAATAATCCAGTTCTTCTCCTGAGAGGTTGCAAGTTCAAAGCTGGTGAGAAATGGCATTACATGCAGAACAACAAATATTGTCCTGCACTTGGCAGGACAAGTATTGACCATGGAGTATATGAACTGAGTGATGTGCAGAACCATGAATTCCCACCTGCAAAGTTTGTGAGATGTTGTTTGACGTCCCCTGACCATAACCAATCCAGAGTCTTCGGTGACAACTTTTCCCCTACAGTATACCGCTGAGCTTGGTGGCTTCAGAATTGGTCCCTTCAATTCATGGCCTCTGCTAGCTACTGGGAACTTTTCCCCTAGAGTATACTGCTCAGCTTGGTGGCTCTCAGAATTGGTCCCTTCAATTCATGGCCTCTGCTAGCTACTGGGAACGAGGTTTTATGATAGGCTCACCAAATTAGCTTTTTAAACTATTCATCAATGCATTGGCACAGACACTGAAAAATTGAGTAGTCTTGAGGGGCCGACATCTTTCACAAGGTAGAGGTTCCAAACAGCCTAGGAGGTAGTCATTTATATTCCGCTAACGCAGGCCACATAGATGATCATTGATGGGTGAACAACAATTTGTGAATTACTTAGCATTTTCAAACTCTGCACATGGACATTCGTAATACTCTATACAACAAGTATTGCCAAGAAATTTATTGTTATGTTTTGAAACTTTCACTCATGCTATTTATCATTGTGTCCTTTCACTGGAAGTAAATATACCAGTTAAATTAGTGATGTTTCTTATCATGAAATGGAACAGAATCTTTGTGCGCCATTTACTCCAATCTCGGTATCCCTGTTTGCCATCTAACATGACTCCTTGACTTTTGGCCGCCTTTGACTGCAGTCCCATTCGTCCACTGCAGAGTCTGTCCACTTGTTTGGTCTACCAATCAAAAAGATTATGGCCAATAATTTATTTTCCATGTTTGTCAAATGGAATAATTTAACAAGCTTTCTTTGGTTATATGGTAGTGCATCCACAAACATACTCTGTAACATGGAGACTTTTGGTTGGTGTCTGCCCACCAAATGCACTCAACGCTATTCGTAATATTTTATTTTATTCAGGGAAGAAAGAATTGTTGTCATATGCAAATGTCAATGCTCGTCATGATTTTGCAACACAAGTGTACACTCATGTTGGGAGTTTTACCCTTATCCCCTATTTTGAGGCTTCTATTTGCCTTGTACTTCCGGTGGATGGGTTACTATCCCTGCTTTTGTGATAGAGGGTTTTCTTCTATTTTGAGGAATACATATATCCTTTGAACAGAGTGTTTTCATCATCATCATGGACTCTTCGTAAGTATTATTGAGCCACTAAACATTCCACTCCCTTTATGGGATATCAACCTACTCCTTTGTAAATTTCCAAACAGCTCCAAAGTCAATTAAAGGAGATAGTATCAAAACAAAAAGTTTCTAAGACTGGGCCATTTGTTAAAGAGCCTGGGGAAAACCTAGAATATGTAGTTTGCGTGTTGAAAAGGAGGAGAGATTCAGTGGAAATGTTCCTGAAATTTGTTAAGATGTGGTGGAACAGCCCTGCCTTTGTGCACTGAAAATCTTACAGATTAATAACAGAATTAATATCTTTCTCTAGCCCCTTGGAGCCCAAGTTTAAGCTTCTTTCATGCCAAAAAGATCAGTCTGGGTTAGGCCTTTCACCTAACCAGACTCCTTTCCTTCCATGGAGTTATATTGTTTGTTAAACTATTTGTTGTACTCAAATTCTTACACCATTACAGAACCTGTCTTCAAACCACTATGCAATTCCATTCAAATCAAGCTAAGTGGAATGGATTCAATCAAAACCACTCAAATTCCACCTCATTGTGGGCATATCGGATTTTTATCACTAAGCCTTCATATTTAGTAAAACATGTTCACATAAATCCCATCTCATTATGTGCATAGTGGATTCTTAAATTGCATCACCCCTAAAGTCTATTTCCCCTCCATTGTTTATGGTCATAATTGATTTAAAGTATTTACATGGTTAATATTTCCACAAGCTTGAGTGGAATTCACCCATGGGGAAAATTGTCCCACTTGCCCAAATAGAGTTCACAAGTTAAATATGTTATGTTAGTACTAGGATCAAGGTCCAACCTTATACACATTAGAAAAGGAGAGAAGAAATAAAAGTTCTTAATTAATGACAATCTAAAGATGAGAAAAAGGCAACATGCCAACAATCAAACATGTAGTTACATCACAAATCATGTGTGAAGAGCTTTGCCAAGTTAACAGTCTACACATGTCATAACTTTTTAGAGTGTAAGGTCCTTGCTCATATGACAAATTCTCTAATATTATCATAAGCAAATTTAAAGCCTTTGCAAACAACCATTCTAGCTCCAACCAAATCACGCATTCCCTAATATCAATCTAGTAATCCCACATCCTCCACAAAAGCCAAGCCTATAACATTGGCGTTATGTTGCACTTTTGTTCCCACTTTGTTCACCCAACACACTAGCAAACAATGTTACACATGGGAACCCAACTCTTACCTCTTCAAAATTAACCCACAACATGACCAACATGTACAATATTTAGTACACTTGGTGCTCAAAGATAAAATAGAATCCACACAAAAATCTACCACATGAGTTATACAAATTCATTTTTTTTTCTATATTGCCAATAGCCAAAATCCATGAGTTGTTCAACATGATTCATATTACTATTGATTTATGTTACTACTGATTCAACATGTTCATATGGTTCATATTACTATTGTCTTCATAAACTAGAGATTGAACATGATTTACACATGAAAATCCTTTATCTAAAGCATTAAACTACAATAATTAGTCTCTCATTACAATGACACAAATTTGTTTAGCATTAGGTTTTCCCATCATGCATGAAACCCTAACATATGTTATTGTTGCAAAAATCACATTAATTCATTATCAACTCCAACAAAACTTGAAACATCCAACACATGATACATCAAAGTGAATTACACTAAAAATCAAACATGTCCAAAGGTGACGTGGATGGAAGATGGGTGAAAGATGGGTGGAAGATGCATAAAAGATCCAAGTGGAAAATAAATCCATGGTGGAAGATGGGTGGAATGTTCTGACTTTGCAAACAAATATAAAACGTGATCATTATAACATACCAATGCATGTTTCCCACAAAGGTCCATATGAATCCCATTCTCTTTCAATGATCTCCTCATGAACAATACATTTGGCCTCTTCAAACACAACTATGTTAACACGTACACGAACAACATTCCCATAAAAATTACAGAGTTTAACCACACACCTTTTTGTTGCATTTGTAGTTATAATATTTTTTGCTTTTGCCCAACTCATTTCATTTGTTCTAGACTATCATGTTGGTTTAAATCATTACATTTTGAAACATTGGCATCTTGTTGAACAATATCTAAGCATGCACCATGCTTCCACATTTTGCATACATGTCAACCAAGACGTTGTCCCCAAAAAAGTGAAATTTAAATCCCATTCATTTTCAAATGTTCCATTCATGAATATACACTTACCCACTTCAAGTATAATGACATCACCAACAAATGCATATACAAACCCCACAAAACAAAAGATTTGGTTACACACCTTCTTATTACATAACAATCAATAATTTTATAACCACAACATTGAGATAATACACAATAACACTTAATCAATAACATTAGTAAAGAAGTACCAACAGCAATATGGTAACAACAAAACAATAGTAGCATCGACATAAAAAAACGACACAACAACATTAATAACACAACAACAGGTCTTTGCATGATATGGTGGTCCTAAATGTAATCAAAATTGGATGTATAAAAACTATTAAAAAATCACAACTTTAAATTCATTTACTTTGAAATTTTTAGAGATTACATTTAGTTGATTTAAGCCTTTTTTAAAAAACAAACAATTAATACAATTTTGAATATCAAATTGCTTCATGTTTGTCTCTTTTGAGTAAATGTACACCAATTACATTATAAAACTTGTTTAAAACATCGTATATGGTAGTCTCATACCATTTTTTACTAATTAAAAAACTCTATTTAAATTTTGTGGATAAATAAAAACAACACTTAAAACATCTATATCTTCAATAAAAGAACAATTTACAGTGTACAAACATCATAATCATCATCATTATTATAACATAATGTCCCATTAAAGGTTTATATTTAATTCAAATAAAAAATTCATGATTTTAAGTCAATTAAAAATAATTTTGATGGAAGATTGTTCTTTGTAAAAATATACATTGATTTGCAATTTTTATTGACAATTTTTAACTAAAGAAATATTTTTTATTCTTTTTGTTAAAATAATGAGTTTGTGACAAAAAATTGCATGTTACAAGTTATATATTCCAAAGGACTACTTCATCATTATTATTTGCATCAATTTCACAACATAATGATAGGGGTGAAAACATGAATAGGTGGTCAATTTGGACTATCACATTTGTAATTATTTTGGATTACATACAAACATAAAATTTAAAACCATATTCAAAATCAACATTGTCATTTTTTTTATTATTCATGGTGTGATTCTATTTTAATGGGAATCTTCATATAAAATTTGGATGAATTTTAAGAAGATTATGGACTTGTAATGGACTTTTGAAATGACAACACTACATCTATCACATTAAAAAAATGAAAAATTTGTGACTCAAAAAAAGGTCAAAATAGTGTCAAGATAAAAAATAAAGCATCATCAAATGAAGATTTTATTAGTGAAGTCCATTGAAACTTTCTTAATATAGATTTTTTTAATTCTAAAATTTTTAAATGATGTGATTGTTGTAAATTTTTATCCTTGAAAGTCCAATTCACATTTTAAAACTTAGTCTTTTGCATGGATTTTTTTATCAATCACATGTTTAGGGATATTCACAATTTGGGTTATTAATATTTATGATTAAAAACATAGGGGATAATTATAGGATTTATGGTTTGATAATTGTTAAAACTACAAAAACAAATTACAATGTTAAATTATGGACTTTTAAACGCCACTTTTGAGCCACCCAACCATGCTTTTGCCCATAGATTAAGATGTGAACCACCCTTAATCACACATTTTCACTACTAAACCTTTTCCAATTATGTCCCCATATTTTGAAATTTTGTTTCTACTAAAAATTACAAGATTGTGACAACTTTTTGGGTCCATTGTACCATGCAAACACCCCAACAACAACAACAACAACAACAATACAACAATGTACAACAAACAACAACATATTAAAAGTAATAACATGAGAACAATATCACTTGAAGGGTGAATGCACATTAAAGTAGTTCACTTTTTGAATCACAATGCCCATTTTTGTAGAGTGCCCTTCTTTGGACACCTATAATGAATAATAAAACTTATCAAATTGAGAATTAAAAATTGATTATGGGTCCAAATTCTTTTTGTGCCACTCAAGACAAAAATGATCTAATTTTTAATGGAGTCTTTTTTGTCCTATATTTTGATCCCCATCAATATTAGTGAGTCAAAATGTGTTAAATTTTTTATAAGTACCATATTTTAAACCACTACAATTGCAAATTCCATCAATCTCATCCATTTTATGTTTTTATATGGTCAAATAAGGATTATGTAAAGGAGTATAGGAAAGGGTGACATTATGACAATATTTTTGTATTCCTTTTAAGAATTTGAACCTTTATACATTAACAACTTGATTATGAAAGTACCTATGTAATTATTTTTCAATAAAAGTACACCCACTTTTCACAATGAACTTTTAAAGTACAAAAATATAAATTGGTTAATAGGTTGGAATGGTAGAAAATAAAAAGGTTCATATTGAATTCCAGTCCAAATTATCTATAGGGAGTTAATATATGGTGTAACATCAAATAATAAAATTTTATGTGAAATTATTCCTTCAAAAATCATAATCAAACTTTAATTAAGGACTTTTGGTCAAAATTGAACCATATTTTCATAAGTCCATAACATAGTTGTTTTTTTTCACAAATTTCAAATTTCTTTTCTAGAGGTGTACATATTTGGAATATGTACATGGGCTTATATTTATATGAACTTTATTGTTTTTCATACATAGAATTCATTACCATTGAACCCATGGTATCAAAAAGTTTCAAAATTTTAACACATAGAATGGACTTTTGTGGACTTTTGTTTTTTTAAAAAAATGAACCACCTTAAAATACATACACCCAAAAAAAAAAGACACAAGAACATAAACTAACTTAAGTTTTAAGAAAATCAATTGCTTCATCACCAATCCCATTTTAGGAACCAATTTGAATGAATAGGTGTACACATGAGCTTAGGGTTTCATATTCAAAGATGAAATAGTAGATGAAAATGGTCAATGTCACATTCATTTTTGATTTGAAATTATTCAATTTGAATTTTCTTGCCCATTTATTGGACAAATTCTTTTCACACATTTTTGTCATGAAAAGTGGTGGATGTAAACCATTAAGTTAAGGTTTTAAATCATAAAGACACAAAAAAATGACAAGGAATGAAGGTAGCATATTGTGATTAACTATTTTTTTTGGTGTATGAAGAATTGACCACATGATTGCTCGATGGGAATGGATAAAATGGAACTTGATGCATATGGTTGTAAATTTGAGAGGTAAGAAACCAACAAAAAGTGTAATTTTTTTAATCATGTTCAATAAACTCCACCATATGACATAAATCATAAATCAAAACTTTCTTACATATGTTTTAGTTTTGAATCTTGATGTTGATGGATTTTTTTGTCATGTATTAAGCTTGTAACCTTTGGTAGATTAAATCAGCCTTCACATTTATTCAATTAATATATACATGTCATGTTTTGTAGCACAATGGTTGTATCAAGCTTTGGGGTGAAATTCATTATTCAACCTTGTGAGGTTTTGGTGTGAGATTTTAGTGTGTAATTCCCATGCATTACTTCTAAGATCAAAAGAAAGCTTACATCAGATTTCATGGATAATGCATGTAGGTGTGTAACTCATGACGTATTTGTGATTGCATTTTATCAAGATTTTTTTTTGGTTGCTGATTTGTGTGGTTGACAGAAGGCATAAAACTTAGTTATGTGAGGTGAAGTTTGGTGATTTATTTAAGATGTTGAAAGAATGATCTAAGGGTGTTGTTGAATATTATGGTGGAGATTGAAGGGGAGAGTGCAAAACATATAAGCATGAATTTGAAATTCATATAACACAAGCAATGGCCAAAAAATTCTACAAATAGTTAGTATTGTTATTCAAATCTATTGGTTGCAATAGATCTATGGGTTATCCTTGATTGACCACATTTCATCAACATTATGTAAACAAGTAATGTCTTTTGAACTTCAAATACAGTGGCATATTCTAGGTCAACAAATTAGTTCTTGACTATTAGTTATTCGTCTTTTGTGTGCATTATGTGCCACACTTAGGTGTAAAAGTTCATCATTTAAAGGGAATAATTTGGTGATGATTAATGTGATCATGGTTGCTAAAAACCATGACAACACTGGCCTGAAGGATATTGGTTGATTCTTTTTTGAATTACAATCAAAGTCATGTACAATTGAATTGTAAACAAATAAAATGATTCAAAGGTGAATGTAATTTAATCATAATGTCTCATTTATATTACATTGTTGATCAAATTATCCCCAATCAATATCTAGGGGATTAAATATTTTACACATTAAAAGGATTTACTAATGTCCACATCCCCTACTAGTGTACACCAAATTTTCACTAAAGTTCACTAAAGTGACCCATTAATGTCCATTGAAATCCACATATCCTATAAATGGGCGAAAACACAGTCAAAGGAGCTAAGGGGGCCAAGGTAAAAGTTATTTTCCAAGGATTGCACATGACATGTGTCATTTTGTGTTGGTTTACAACTTAAGTTTTTATATTTTGGATACCTAGTTTAGCACTGCATGTTAGATAAAAATATGTTTTGATTCAAAATTGATTTTATATCATATATGTGATGCATTCATGCATTCTATCACATAAATATGAACAACTTTGTTAATGCTACATTTTCAAAATCCATAATTTTTAAGGTCAAAAACATGTTTGAACCAAATGAGTTCAAATCGATTATAAAAATAATTGTCATTAGTTCAAGTCCTTTTGCCTTACTAATCATCAATGTTAAAATCCTCTTTAATTTTCAAAAAGAATGGTGTACATTTGATAGAAAAAAAGATGTTTGAAAAAATTAAGGATTGTCCATTCTCGAGGTTTGAATGCTTTGAACATGCAAAAATATTTTTTATTTGTGTTAAGATTTGAACATATAAACTTTGCAATTAATTGAAAATATCCCCCAAAAAAATGTCAATTTAAATTATTATGCTTTTGTCATGATCTTTCAAATATACAAAAATGCAGTTTTATGGAGTGTCCATTCGCTTAGGTGACTCCTTTGACTATGTTTTTATCCAAATGTCTATTGGATTTTTACTAAAAGTTCATTACAATCCACATTTATTACTAATGTCCATTTGATTTACACTAAATCCACTAATTGTTTTTAGATTTCTAATAAAATCCACAAGCAGCCAAATAAATACATGAATTTTACAATAAATTTATATATATATTGGTGTCCACCCTCAAATGTACATTATTGGAGTTTAATGGACATTGTGTGGTGCATGGTGGAACTCTAGTGGATACCTTACCAGGCGTTCCAATTCATTAAGATTTTCATTGAAAATGTTTAAAATCCAGTAGAGTGGAGATCCCATTCCTCCTAGAAGATGGGTGGAATGTGCGATGGTTGGGGGATAGGTTCTCTTGTAGTGCTGTGGCTTTCACTGTAGAGAAGTCTCCTACTTCTAGAAACTTCCCAAGATGAAACTGCACTAACTAGTTAACACTCAATCATTTGAAGGCCCCTATGACCATAGGGTCATGCAGCTATAATTGTTCACATAGGGTTCATGTCCTTATGAAGAAAACAAAATAATTAATTTAAAATATAAGATTAAGCCCTAGGTGTGATGGTTCAGTGGTACAATCTTTGTGTGTATGACAAGTGCCCCAGTTCAAACCCACTGGTGAGTAGGTAAAAGTCCCATAGTATCCACTGCCCCTTGACTTCAGTGTCACCAACTTGTCAATCAGGCCTATTGTGTCCCTTAAAAAAGTATAAATGGTTCGGTCCTTAGACATTTTCCAAATATCTTTTAAGAATTCCTTCGTACCTGCGGCGGTGTCACATAACAGAAAACAAGCTAGAACTTAGCTAAAGGCTCAGGATTAGGCTTGGCTCTGAAGGCTCCACAACAAACGCTTTTGATGACAGTTTACTGGTGTAGATCCAAGACATACAAGAGAACTATCCCGCTCAGTCAGAGGAAAGTTTAAAGGTTTACTGCAAGAAGCCTTTTAACTGAGGGGCAGTCTACTTCATTACCTATCAGTGCTGACTGTGCCTGTTGACACAGCGTGCAAGAGAATGTGACAAGGAGAGGAGATTGCCAATGGGCTTGTTCACCAGTGACCATTTTTGGCCTTGGGTAGCAGACTGGTACCATGGTGAAAACCCCAAAATTCATCTAAATATTACAAATATGCCATGGTTAGACTAAATCGAGTCTCAGAGTCCAAATATAACAGTGGCAGGGTTTCATCAAACATAACATTTCTTGGGTTTTAATTTGGCTACGAAGATGCCTCCCTCAAGTAGGTAAAAGGAACCAGTGTGGGTACTGGTTCACCCTGGCCCATTTTTGGGCTGCTTGGTTTCTCTTCAATGGATACTTTTGCAAAGCACCTTTCTGTGCAAAGATACTAGGTCCCACCCTCACCAGGTGGACATGGCCACAACTTCTTGTTAGAGTAAATAGTTCACAGTAAACAAACACCATTTCAGACGGCACTTCTCCTGTTTCCTTTCAACAGGCCTGCCATTCCTTCCCAGCTACAGAAAAGATGTAGAAAAAAGATGATTGGAGCCGGCGGACACAGTGTCCGCCCACATTTGACCTATTGGGGGAGAAGCACGTACAGATGGTGCTTTGCTCCAAGGTTTCAATGCGTGGGCTAAGCTAATACCCACAAATTGTCTCTCATGATTTACCTCAAGCTAACATGATGCCTCCTTTCAGTCAATCTCGACATTTGTGCATAAATATCAGTGGTTTAGGATTGATTGTCACCAAAGTTTCCAATTAGTATGGAAGTTGGTTGACTAAGCACCCACAAAGAGACGAAAAAGGTTCATAATACATATATCCTCCACACCACATGTGACAAATAACCATTTAGTGTTTTATGTGAGATCTATTGGATTGAGGAGACAAGAGTCAAATTGCTGCCTACTTCTAGGGGCATTGACTGGGATAGATGGAGGTGGCAAATGATCTATTGTATTCTAAGTTCTAACCCTCAGGGGGAAGGGTGTAGCCCATAACACCAGTTAGTTGCTACCAGTGTTGGGTGGGTACTTGTGGGTACAAACTGCTGATTCTGGTTAGCTAGAACTGGATCCGAACTAGAACTGTTTTTCAGAACTGGAACCCAAATTTTTATTTTTGAGAATCAGACTTGTAACCGAATCCCCAATTTCATTTCTATGTGAAACTAGAGCCAACAAACATTTTTGGAATCTTAAAAAGGACTAAAACTAGTGATTCACTGGCAGTTAACCACTGATAACGGTCCTGGTTAGTAAGAACTGGATCTGAATGGGGACTGATTTTCAAAACCATCAGAATTTCTTTTGAAGAATGGATGGAACCAGATACCTGATTCTATTTATGTGTGGAACCAGAATCGAGACAATTCCAATTTGGAACTGCAATGGGAGGTTCTGCTGAAAGTCAAGAACTGCCCAACACTGGTTGTTAGTTGATACCATTTGTATGGGAATAAAAATCCATACTAGGATTTCGGCTGGTGAAAATCGTGTTGCAGTAGCATTCCACTAGTCCTGTGGAATCTTTTCATTTTTCTTCTAAAACAAAGTGCGGCTTATTCTCCTTCAAAAAGAAAAAAAAGAAACTAGAGAAAACTAAAGCAATGCCATGTCAGTTTCCAGGCAATGATTTGTCCAAGTCTTTGTTGCAATGTGCCCAGGCAAAGAATGGCGCATATGCGTTGCCTGACCAAAGTAAATGAGGTAGGGGGACTTCCTTCTCCTTTCAAAAGGTTAAAAAACTGACTGTCGTTTTTATCAAACTTATGATGGTAAAATGCCATGTGAAGAAGGCAGAAAATCTACTAAGATTTAATTGTATAAAAAAATTGTCAATATTTTCTGATTTAAGCTACTAGAAGAAAAAATAGATGGGACATAGTGTGATTCATATTAATTAGTTCATGTGTGTGCCCACACATTTTTTCTTTTTGGAAGGTGCCGTATTGATTGGGCCATCACCAATTTTTTTCTGGAACATTGGGCACTCTCCAATAGAAGCACCTCTTTGGACCCCAAGTCACAAAATACAAACAAATGTTCTCCCCTATGGCCAACCTTTTCAGTTTATATACATGGGAGTTGAACGTTGGGCAAATTATAGGGGATGAAATCCAGGTGCTATTGGGAACATCTTGGGGAATAACTTGATAACTCAAAGAAACCTTTGAGAACCCCATGGGAACATAATGGGAACACATTGGGAATAAGGGAAAAAACAAAAAATCCCTTTCCCGCACCTCTCCAGCCCTCCCAAAAGAAAAAAACTGGACTCCTCCTGAGTGCATGCTGAACCTTCTCATTGGCTGGATGAAGCTGTTTGTTACCATTTTTGGCATGGGCTAATGGTATTGGCGCAAACGGTGGGATATAGTGTTGCATGAAGTCCGGTGGCAGGCCCCCTTGTCTTTCAGGGGGAAGGATGACTGTCACACTGCCTTCCATAGTGGAGGATTTGACCAAGACTTAGCCTCCAATTTCATAAGGTAGGGTGAGACAAGGTCACTTCATGTGTGTGTACTCTGTGTGTTTGCTTTTGTTTGTCACATTGACAGGGCCTCCGGTTGTGTTCTTGTATAGTTGGAAAGCCCTCAATGAGGAGGATTTAACAGAGGTGATTTCATAATTAACAGATTTAAGTTGTGAGAGCTATTGAATTTTGAGTAGCTTTTGTCATTGGAAGTTCAATTAAATTACAAAAACTGGTTTTGAAAGGAAAAACTGGATCCACACTTGAGCAAACAGCACATGCCTCGCTAGTTGTAACTAGAGAAACTTTACTTTAAGTGCCCTTCTCTTTGAAAGATTCATTGGGTAATCAGTCTTCCAATTTGAAAATTTTACTGTGAATTTGAGGTTTAGAGTTGATGACCCCTTTGAAGGACAATAAGGTTTCAATATTAAATCTTGTCACCTGCTTGAAGTTGTTTCCCAGGCAAGTGTTAAACAGGCGCAACAAATTAAATATGGTGCGGTTTTTGACTGCTCTGACCACCAGGTTTCTAGATTTCGATGCCCTCACCCAGAGCCCCTACCCTTGGTTAACCACCCCCACCTGGTTAACTAAACACCCTCGATAACCCGGCCCAGCAACCCCCACAGCCTAGCCCCCAATCCAGAATCCCTAACCCCATTTTTTTTGGGGCCCTTGCCCCTTGTTGCCCACCACCTCTCGAGACTTTCACATCAAACCCAGGGAAACAAGCCCCTCCTCGGGCCCTGTCCCCCTCCCCTCACTTGTTACCCCTATATTGCCCAGGGAACTCATTCTCATCTCCCCACAATGTTGCATCCAATCCCCAGGGACATCATTCTCAGGACCGCAACACATCCTCAACCGTAGCCTCACTCCTCCCTTGGGGACATATTTCCAAGGGGAGAGTTCTCTTCCCAAGGAACCACCTTTCTCCTGCCGAGAAGTTCCTTCTGCTCCTCAAGGACCACCCTTGCTTGGGAACACCCCTTCTCCCCATCAAGAAGTTCTTTCTGCTCCCCAGGAACCCCTCCTCGGGAAAGGCCCCTTCTCCTCACCAAGATGTCCCTTTCACTCCCCTAGGGGGGCCCATTTCCTTGCCAAGACATCCCCCAGGGAACGCTAATGCATCTTGGGTCTACAGAACCCTCCAGGTGGAAGGATGCCCACTATGGAGTTGAATGCATGAGTGTTCCCCAAGGTTCTCCATGTCTCCCGAGGGTATTTGTACTTCCTAATATTGAACTGAAGAGATTAAGACAACTAGATTTATGATTCCTCAAAAATGGAAATAAAAGAAGATTTTTGAATTTGTGGCAGGAAGAAAAAAAAACAAATTGTCGTCATTCTATCATTGCTTACCCATACTTCAAGGGGCAAGATGACACCATATCCTGGCCATTGATTTGTGAATTGTACCTTTTGACGGAAACCTTTGAACTTCCTAACATATTCCATAAGTAATTCAATGTATGATGGATCACTCGTCTACTAATGATCATTATTTTTTCTTGGCTACCCAAATTCATTCATTCCAGCGGTTAGTTTAGGGTTTAGGGTTTAGACTTTTAAATCAATGGCCAAAATATGCATATGGTGGAAAGTAGCCCAAAAAAATGCCTTTTATAATTAATATTGAGGTTCCCAAGGTTTTGTCATAACTCCCAAGGCACGTCTTTTCATTTCCCAGGGTAACATTGTCTCGGGGATGTTGTCTTATTCTAAAAGCCTCATTTGCAAATCTCTTCATCATCATTGTTGTAGCTTGTTTGCAATTTCATCATATTTTTTATCGTTGTTATTCACACATTTCCTTTCTAGTGTAAAAAAACTTCTAACTTAGTAGTTGGGTTTTTACACAATCACATTGTTTTGTGAATGTTTACTGAAGCATTGTCTTCTTGGCATTGTGTTCCCTTATCATTTTGGTTAAAAAAATTTCATTTCAATTTTATAGATGATTTTTTTGTTTTGTAATCCTTTCAGTTTTGATGGCATCATTTAAAATGCATTTTTCAAGCATGTCAGAGGAAAGCCTCGAAAGCTAGGCATGTTGCACTTCTAGCACATGGAGTGGGGAAAGGAAAAAAACAAGACTATGTTTCTTAGCAATATGTTCTTTTAGTACATGTTAGAAAAGTGCCAACATAAGGTTGTTGAGATTGACATGAAACTAAAGGAAATAGTCAAAACACACAATGGCAAAAAAAATCAAAATATAGATGGCCATGTTGTGATAAATTGCGGGGAACCAAAGTGAAACTCAATCATCAATGGTTACACACATCTTGTAATGGTGCGATAACAATTGAAGATCGCAAGCCTTGGCCAATAATTGCAACCATCGTCAAAAAAAATCATAGTAAAGTGTGTAGGGTTTAGGAAGTGTAATTGCAATAAGCAACACATTGGTAGTAAGGAGTGTGTTGGCCACACAAAACAACCAAGCATTGGTTGTTGTCTCACCAAATTCCTAAGGAGTGACCTTGACCTCAAGAAGCACAAAGACTCAAGAAACTTGGCAATGTTGAAAAACTCAACAAACCAAAGAAACCCAATAGCCCCAAAGAGGTAAACAACCATTCTAATGAGTGCTCTCACCTAGTAAAAACTTGCAACCTTGGCTGAATCGTACAGCAAGCACCATATTTAGGACTGAACAGTTAAGTGGAGTTGAACATTCAAACATTGGCCTTGGCCAGCATAGTCATGTTGGAGTTGAATTTTCAAAAATTAGGGCTACCAAATTGAATGGGGAGGCCTAGCATTTTTACATTCATGAATACACAAATCGCAATCTCGTCTTGTGCAATCAACTACATCTGTTCCTTCACCTAGGCAAGTGCAATTTGGGCTTCCTCTACCACCTGCATGCTTGTTGCCACCAACAATAGTTGTAATAATTATAAGGTGACCCTAACTCCATAAGAGTGCAACAAAAGGATGTTTGAACACCAACAACAATGATGATGTCAAGCCATCACATCCTTGTCAAATCAAATATTGTTTTGACTATTCAATTATGTTTGGAACAATGTTTTTGCCAAATACCTTTCAATATGATCCATCACTGGTTGTGGCAAATTGGCATGGACAAATGGGAGTGTAGCCAAGGAAGTTGATTATAATGGTGGATTGAGGTTTTGGCTACAAATAACTCTAGACATATTCAGGAATGTATAATGTTTTTTCTAAAATCTAGTTGCAGACATTCATTAATCTCTCAACCACCAAATTTGAAAGGGAAGATTTTGACAATAGTTCTAGCTCATGGATGGTAAGTTCATGCCAAAAACCTCACCTTGCCTTGTCAATTTTTATTTGTTCGATTGTTGGGTTCTTGGAAGATGTTTTTAGAGTTTTGTTCAAGTATTTTCCATGAGAACAATAACGAACTAAACTAGTAGGGAGATGCAACATCTCCCCCAAGACATTGATTCTTTAGGGAGAGATTATTCTCCTTGGGCTCCCTAGGGAAAATGAATCCCCTAATGTCCGTGGCACCTTGGGGAGATCGTAAAATCATTGGATCCCTTTGTCTCATAAAACAAAACAATCTCTTTGTCTCTCAAGGGGAGCCACTACTTATAATTCATATCCCCAGGGATTTGACTCCCCAAGGAGATGTGGGTGTCTCCTTGGGGAGATGTGGGTTTTTCTAATGGGGAGAACTATGGAATTCTCCCCAAGGAAACACCCACATCTCCTTAAGGAAATGTCCCTGTGAACTTTATTCTCGGGGAGATCAAATCATGGAGGCAATGTGGGTGTATCCTTAGAGAGATGTGGGTTTCTCCCATGAGGAGTTGTGGGATTCTCCTTGAGGAGACACCCACATCTCCTCGAAGAAATGTCCTTGTGAACTTTATTCCTAAGGAAATGAAGTCATGGAGGAAATGTGGGTTTTTCCTAGAGGGAGTTGTGGGATTCTCCCCAAGGGGACACCCACATCTCCCTGAAGAGATGTCCCTGTGAACTTTATTCCCAGGGAGATGAAATCATGAAGCTCTCTCCCTAGGGCTTGTTCTTCCCCTAAATAGTTCTCAAGGAGATCAATTTATGGATTTTTTAATTGTTTAATTCATTTCAATGTGAAAACGTGTTATTTTTTCGCAAAGGGCTTTTGTAACAACTAGGTCCGGTGAAGAGGTTGTGGTGGCTTTTGAAACGTGGGACAAATGGCATACTTTTGTGGGTCTCCAAGAGGAAATGGATAGATGTGTCACCTACTTCAAAAACAATTGGGCCGAGAGTTGCTTGAACATGGCATTTGTTTTTCTACTTGGTGGCCTCCACCTCCCATGTCGAAAGTGTGTGGAATGGCATTCTATATTATGCAAAGAAAAAAAGATGACTAGGTGAATCCATTTTTGGCAATGGGAAACCAGTTTTGGGGGACAAAATAGTGAATTAACAGACAATGCTAGAATATGCATATAGGTGCCTGTGGAAGAACTTCATTGCAATGTCATTTCTAAATAGTTGTCCTACATTAAAGTGCATTTTGAAACAATTAGGGCCAGAATAATTGACTAATCCTTGGGATGGGCTAACTAGTCTTGGCATTCAACGATATGGGGCCATGATGCACGACATGATTGAATTGTAGTGTGCTAAATTTCCTTGTAATTTTGGTGGCTGGAAGGACTTCGTAGCATTCCATAATGAATTCAAATGGTTTGGCCAGATCATTAAAATGAACACATATTTGCGCAAGAACCTTGAAATGATGATTGGCTTTGTTGAATCAATGCAAGTATGAGCACTCTAAAAGTGGGCTAGAACAAATGTGGCACATATTATGGTGAGGAAGCTCATTTGGGGACTAAACCTTAATCAAAAAACTATTGAAGTAGGTGATGATGGTTTGGGAAAACCTTGATTTGTGGCACATGTCTATAATGTTCTATAAAGTCCCTAATATTCCTTCTCTTATTCGTGATTCTTTGTGTTTGGCTTGTTGTCCCTAGGGAAACAAACTTCTTACCCATAGTTAGATATACATCCTCCCTGAAGGAGAAAGATTCCCTCCCTAGGGAGAGGTTGTTCCCAAGTACATGTTGATCATGATATAAGTGAATTCATTATCCTTGCAAACATCTCATGCTAGAGTATATGTTTTCCTCAACAGCATCTCCTTGCTTAAGGAATTATGGAAATGGAGATGTGCTCCCTGGCAAGCTCTCCTATGGGTTAGAATTGAATGGGTTGAAAAATTAAACTAGGTGTTTAAAATGCACAAATTACAATGCAACTTGTGACCTTGTATTGTGGGAGTGCATGAATGTTGTTATGGTAGCCATGATAGCATTATCAGACTGTCATCTTGAAATGGCTTTTGCTCCCCCTCAAAATGCAACATTCATGTTTAAAAACCAGCTTGGGTAATAACTAGTGACATGTGGGCCCAAGAGTCTTGATGAGTACAATTTGTTAGAAGCAAACTCAAGGAGTTGGATGGTTGGGGAATCTAGAAGTGACATAAAAGCCCAGGGGTTGTGGACTCTTAACATGACCTGAATAGAATACAAGTTGATATGGGTCAGGAAGGTAGTGGTTTTCATCCAACTTCACCTACCCTAGCCATGCAAGACCACGAAATGAACACCATCACGACAAATGTTGAATAGGGACTAGGTGTAGAGGTTTTGTCGAGGGAGGTTGTGGATTAATGGTTGGACATGATGGAAATGACATGCAGGGCCAAGTCAAATTCTTGTACACAAGACAATGCCCTTGACATCGAAATGGACTACATCAACCATGAAGGTGTTATCAAAACGATTTTCATTGAAGACAACATTGCTTCTGTTGTTGAGGTTGGGAGGAGTGTAATTGTTGAGGCTACTGATAAATGCTCGCCTTCAAGCTCATTTAAAGAGGCAAAAATTTTCCATTTGAATATGTCACCCTTACATGTTGACACCAAAACAATTTTTGCGGAAGGGGAGATGGTTGGGGAGAAGGAAAAGGCCTCACAGTTGCGTAGGGAGATGGAAAGGGCCAAGGAGCCGAATTGGGTCAAAGAAAAGATTGAAAGGTGAGAAGGCTAAGGAGGTGGTGATTCCTAAAGACATGGGTTGGGTCGGGGAGAAGGCTGAGGAGGTTAAGAAAGTCAAGGAGGATGTTAAGGAGGTAGAGTAGAAGGAGCAAATTGTGGACAAGGTTGTCACTGGGCAGAAGACCCACAAGGCCCCAGGTGGGGAGAAAGTGGTTGCTATTAAGGCTTCTTTTGGTATAACCAAGGGAGTTAACCAAACTTGTCACCTCCTTGGGGACCTTATATTAGTGTTTCCTTGAAGAGTTAAAATGTTCAGCTCCCTGGGGACGTCACCCAAACAACCCCCTAAGATTTAGGTACCTAAGGAGGCTAAGTCATTTCATTGTTGGGAAAATGAACTCGTTACCTTCCCAAGGACCTAATCCTAGCATTGCCTCAAAGAGTTACAATGTTTAGCTCCCCAAGGACCTTAGTTTTTGGAAACATTCCATTGTGTTTTTATGGCCCAAGATGGATTGTGCATCATTCTACGATATATTTCCATGGCTCTTTGTTTTGATTGCGGGTACTTGCTTTCTATCCAAGGTGATTCCGAAGTGGAAAAACATTGCCAAAAATTGCAAGGGTGAGGACTAAAGGTCAAATGTTAAAATTACATTTGGCCATGACAAAATTATGATTGATCTCAACGACATTAGATGCACGCTAAAAGGTAGTGATGCCATAGACAATATTGTGAACATTTTCTTTTACCACATTTTGAAGGGAATCCCAGAAGATACTTAGATTGCGTTGATGCAACTAATAAACACATTATGGGCAATTGATGTGAAATAATGGTTGGAAAAGATTGGTGAGTTTATGGAGTGGTCGGATTGGAAATTGACAAAGGAAAAGTCCCATCACATGTTCCCCTTTGTGTACGACATAGTGCATGATTATCTTAACTGTGGTTGGTTAGTTCCATAAGTAGCCCCTAAGCAATCAATGGGATTTTTTGGACATTGGAGCCTTTTTTACCATGAACCTAACAAATATGTGCACTTGAATTTGGGGGAATTGTTGCACATGAAACAAGAGTTGGCCCTTTTCTTCAAAAGACTTGAAGTCAACCTCGTGGAGGCATGGGATGATGAAAGCAACGCCATTATTCATAGCCTACCATGGAAAAAGCCTTCAATCCCCCAACAAAGGGAGTACATAGTGCACATACTTCATAACATTGAATTTCTTTTAGTACCTCAAGGTTCAATGAAAAGGCCCCAAGGCAATTCTTGACTTTAGCAAGTGGTTCAACCCAAAAGAAATGAAAGAACTACAAGATGCAATTTACAAGATAATTAAAGATGCAGTGACAACAAAGTGGAGGAAGGAATTCCTAGATAGAAATGAAATAACATATTAGAGATAAGGTTGAAGGTACAAAACTTCTTTGCACGTAAACAATGTACATTTATTTTAATTTAATCAAGATCTTGTCATCTATACTACACTTATGGTTCTTGCCCTTTGTAGTCCCTAAGGTAGTGAATTTTACTATCGGGGAACATATGTAAGTCCTTGGGGAATTTTAATTAAGTAGTTCCTTAGGAAGTTAAAATGCAAAAGTTTCCCAAGAACATATGTCATGCATTACCCTTGGAAGGTGAAATTTGGAAACTCCATGGGGACTTTATAAAATTACATCCTTCAAGGAGCTTAGATACTAAAAATTCCTAGGGAGCTACCTCATGTAGATTGTTGAGCAGTTCAATGACATAGATCCCCAAGGTACTATTTCATTCATTTCCTTGGGGAAAGTATTTTCACTTCCCCAAGGAGATGAGTCATGTGGATCTGTGAGAAGTTAAAATCTTAGACCTTTCTAGGTAGTTGATTGTCTTGTTGGTTCCTTGGGGAACTAACTTCCATATTGTTATCAGTGAGAGGCCTACCCAAGTACAATTGTCTACTCATGGATTAATTAGCTTGTCATTGGATTCACATTGTCCCAAGGACAAGGTTAGTAAGTAGTATTGGATTTCCTTCGTCCTTGGTATTGGATGGCATTTGAGTGGAAAGGTGGCATTAGATTCCCTTGGTCTGAGGGAAAACTTGAAACTAATTTGCAACAAATGAATCTTTCGGAGGAACAAGCACCTGCAACTTCAAATAATCAGAAGAACAATTTGGATTTCTCCTCCAAAATTGGAAATACAAATTTTTTAAATAGTAAGACAATTAGAGCATCTCATTTGAATTGGGAACTTGTCTCAAATCTTTCTGCTCGGCAAAGAACTTTTTATTTTAATCATTTGGAAAAGGAAAGAGTGCACATAAATTTAAACAACCATGAACTTTTCATCACATTTTTTGAATTTTTACATTATTGGTGTCCTTTTGCCATCTGTAAATGTCATTTTTTTGTGACACCAAACAACATTGTGCTTGCTTGATGCTTGCTTGCTATAGATGATTGCCTTTTTCCTGTCATATTCATCATGTGATTTCAAGCTATTACATTTCAAGTAATGGTTTTTGAGGTGTAATGATATATGACGCATGAAACATGACGCACCCCCAAACTATTTGATAGATTCAACTTTGAGTCCAAATGTGAAAACAATGGAAGGGTAAGGAGTTGGGGTATGTTCCCTAGCTCGTAGCACTTTGGGGGTAGAGGGGCGTGCTAGAACTTCAGGATGGGAACTAAGATGAATGACAAATGGATTAATTATTCACGCGGACCTACACAATCCAAACAACAAGTTGGTTAGTGCATAGTTGGAACACTTTTGATGCATGGATGAATCACGGGAAAACACGGACTCACAATATTCATCACGACCCGGATTTGGGGGAAGCCACCACTTTCTCCCTTATAGTATTCTTTGTGCCTAGCCATGGGGCCTACACCCAAATGTCATTTTGTCTCGAGAATCTCAAGTTGGGAGTCCCAAAATTCCCAAAATTGGGACTCTTGCAACTTTGGAAGCTCATAACTTCTTATGCAAACCTCTTATTGAAGTGAAGTTTAAAACAAAGTTGTAGCCCTCGTTGAGAGCTTTTCAATGGTATGTAGCACGCCACTTGCACACAAGTACATCAAGGCAATTCCTGACTTTTAGTGGTCGGGAGTCAAATTAGTAGTTTGACTCCTGGTTCTTCTTTTGGCCATAACTTATGTTTTAAGTACCTAAATGGGTAATGCGATCCCATTTTAGACATTTATGTTTCAAGAGCTCTCTAACGATATAAGGAACTTTTTAATCCAATGAGTTTTGATCCTTGTAATCACCTTTTGAATATTTGGGAGTCCATCAGGACTCCAATTCTCAAAATGGGAGCTCTGTTGGGAGTGTGGGGGTTCATTCTTCACACTTTCCTACACTCCCGAAAGCACAAAATGTGACTCCGGGCTTCACTCTTGGCTCACACCTTTGCAAACCCTTGTTTTGGTTGCGAGTCCAAAGTTAGGGTTGTGATAAAATAATTGTTACATAGGCGAATGATAACTTTTTAGCAATTTGTGTCGCATAATGACTGGGTTTCAAAGCAAAGGTGTTATTTGAATAATAGGTATCATTGTATAGAAATTTTTAACTTTTTGAAATAACATGTGTAGGGGTAGGTTTTTGGTGTCAAAATATGGTTTGGGGAAGGCAACAAGATTTCTTCAATGGGGGAGAATATGTGCTCCCCAAGGGAGGAAGTCCCTGAGAGCAAGCTTGGAACTTCATGTTGAGGAGAAAGTTGCATTCCTTGAGGAGGTTATCCCTAGGGCCCGAGGAGAATCATCACCCTAGGAGAGTCTTCCCTGTCATTGTTCAAGGAAAGTCATCCCTAAGGAGAGTCTTTGAGTCTTCTTTGGGGAGACACGTCCTTGAGGAAGACTTTCCTCAGGTGAATCCAACAATATAGCTCTTGTTGGGGAGACGTTGTGCTCCCAAGAATGATGTCATTGGGGAATGGATGCTACAACCTAGGAAGACAAGAATGAATGTTTATATTTTCCAAACTATATATTTCACTCTATGGTGAAGGAAAGGTGGCTCATAATATCTTCAAACTAGTTCACAACTATCTTGTAAACATAAGAATTTTGTTCCAATTGGAATCAAACAACTTTGAAGTATGATGATTTTTTATGCTCTTAGAGTTGTTTGATTCCACTTGGGGTAAAGTTCTTAGTTAATAGAGATGTATAGATGTTTGTAGACGTTTAAAGTAAAAGTTTAATGTTTTAGGTCTTTTGCTACTAAAACTTGATGAAATCAACATGTGTACATGGGGACCCAACATATATTATTCATTAGCAAAAAATTACATCGTAGGTTACAAGTTAGTTAATAACATTATTATTTGCTAATACCTTGTGATAGGGACAAATGTGGTTCCAATTTTAGATGCTATTGAACTCCTTAGGACCCTACTATTTTTAGTCTCAGGGAAGAGGTCCTTTACTTTATATGATTGGGTTTCCAAGGATAATTGTTTATCAAATTCATCCATCAAGCTAACCTTGATCCATGATGATATTTTCACATTGTAGGTGACTAATTCTTGGTCTCACTTAGGCTTGTAGAATTAAACTTAATATAATCAATAAAGTCAAGTTTTCTTTTCAAGCTAAGGTTATTGCCATTTGCTATAATAGCAATAACATTGCCAATGGGTTGACACAACTTGGCCTCCAACTAGACCTTTAGAGATTCTATTTTCCCTTGAATAGACTTGAACTTTGCCAAAATTTGGGACTGCAAGTAGTCATTTTGCCCCGCAACGTCAAAAAGAATAATAATCATTTGTAAGATTTCACCCACAAGCAACTATGAAAGAGATGAAGGTATTGACAAAGCATATGGTTACAATCTATTTAGCATTGGTGTCCTACTTGATCCAAAGGTCGATAAACAAGTTGTTGTAGCCTTTACGTTCGAGGGAGGGGAAGGTAGGTCATTCAATGCTCCAAGTCCACCTATTGCTATTTCGAGATGCACCCTACAAGATGAAACAATAGTCCCAAGGGGAAGGTTCGACCGTAACTTCATGAGCACAACAATCTGGTGCTTGCATAGGTTGCCTTTCTACACCCATGGGCAATCACAAGATGGCCACTCCAACTCAAGATTGTTAATTATATATTATACACCATGGTGCGACTACAACATGACCGTTACTGGATCTATGGTTTTTTGCTTTGGGAGGTGGATGTGTGAATGTGGAATTTCCTATGCCAACCACCATGCATTTGACAAATACTTTTTCACCCAATGGTTCCATAGGAAACCTTTGCCCTTCAACACACCAATATAATAGTAATGGGTGGTGATTTTTTTTTGACTAATTGGTGAATCAACCAATCTAATCTCCCCCCCTCCAACATGCACTTCATACTTTTGAACCATTATTTCAAATTCCTGTGGTATGCTTCTATAGTGACATTCATATCTTGGTTTGAATGTGGTATGTTTCATGCACCAATGCACCACATGTCGATCTTTGTCACCTAGTATGCATTGAGGTAATCAAAGAATGACTTCACCAATGTGTACGTTATCTAGATGTTAGAAAGTTGAATCAAAGCCTCTTTCTCAGTTGCGACCTATGGCGACAAGCGTGGTGAAACCCTTTAGACGTACACGATATTTCCCATTGCTTTGAAAACATGGGAGCAAACCAAGGGGCCTGAAATTTTCTTGAAATAATGTTTGAACCACGTTCGATGAACATGCTAAAGATAGAAGAACATGGCATATTCACGAAACAAGCCTTGAACATGGGAACAAGAAAAAACAAAATTCAACTTATGAATATTAAAATGCACCAAAAGCAGGTAAAAAGATTGTTATACTAATTCATGTTTTCCTAGGGAGTCGTCTCCCCAATATGTTCCCTTAGGAATTCCACCCTCGATATTCTCACAAAGGGACCTTACAATTTGTTCACCTCGGGGTTCTTATTTTGAGATGTTAGTGAACCCATTTTCTCCCCCAAGGAATCAACCAACCCCTATCATCCTTGGGAAAACCATTATCGTGGGAATTCTTCAAGGGAATAACATGTGCCACAAGCTTCCTAAATTGGTTCTCTTGGGAAGTTTACCATACCTATGTAACATTCACAGAGAGGTTAACCATGAACTCCACTTACTTGATCGTGTTGATTTTCGCATCAACATCGTCAACTATGCAAGCATTTGGATTCCATTCAAGGAAATCATGCTTGAACATGTCCTTCGGCATAGTCAATCATGTTTGGACATCCGTGCTCTTGTTTCAAACTAATACAATCCAAGATATAGGAATTCCATTTTGCCATTCATTGAATACCATCAATGTGTACAACAAGAATTGTGAGAAACAAAGATCTTATAATATAGATGTCCTCTGAAGACATTGCATGTTTGAGGTGCAAGAATAGGATAAAGATCTCATAGTACCTTCTTGTCATTTGTTTCGAATGTTATTTCACATGCAACGGCCTTTTGATGGCTAAGATCTACCATTAGTTTTTTCTAGGAAACAGTTTGAATTTTGATAGGAAATTTCAACCCAATTAACGTTGAAGCTATTATTTCTTGTTGAAAGATGAACACTTTGCCAGGATTTGCATCAACCCATAGTCTAACATTGATTGCCACGACCCAATTGCATTTGTACTCCAAACTAGCATGCATATCCATGGCATTACATATGTTGTGGGGGAGGACAAAATAACTACGTGTCCATGATTCTCCAAAGGGTTCCTATTCATAATATTGTTGCTCATGTTTTGCCATGATTTACACAGTTGATAGCTCAAGCCTAACATTGTCCATAATCCAATCTTTCATTGTTTTACCCAAAATGCAATGCAAATTTTAAACGTGTGCCCTTGAATTGTACTAAGTATTGCCCATGACAAAGATATCCTAGGTTGTCCACATGTTCCATACAATAATAATGGATTAATGTAAGATCAAGTGTGACATAGCTTTAGCCAACTCTAAACCCACATTGGCATCATGTCTTGATGGAGTCATTGTGAAATCACTTTGTTCTCCTAGGGCCTAACTACCCAAGTCCTTTGTTGCCTTACACTTTGTCTACAACAGGATCCTCCAACCTCCCATCCTTGAGACCAAATGCAAAATGATATGTCAACATGGAAGGCAATTATTGATTCAAGGTGCTTTGAACCAACTAAATGGAATTGACGTACATCTCTTCTACACAAAATGTGTTTTTCACTGGGTTGTTGGCACTTGCCATCTAAAAAATCAAGTACTCTAGACCATGGAATGACTGCAAATGCACAAACCTTACAAAAACAATGACCACTTGCTTAGCTATCAACCCATTGAAAATCATGACAATTGAATGTACCTTTTAGAAATTGCTGCAATTCAAAGTACAAACATGCATAATTGATTTTTAGCATATCAATTGAACTAGTGGACTTTCTCAGACATGCCAAGTCAACTTTGTATTTTGCCATTGTTTGAGTCTCACACTAAATGCAAAATGCACGAAGGGCAAGACTATGCACAAATTGCAAGAATGTAAGATATGAAGAAAACAAGTTTGGCATATTTGTAGTGTGCGAAAATTGCAACATGATTGAATTTTGATTAATTGAGCATTCCCATTCAAGCACAATCATGGAGAATGCGATTTGATGGTGTTGTAAAAATTTGGAACATTCATAATAATGACAATATTGTGTCGCTAGTACGATTTCAATTCTTATGAAACTTATGGATGGATGTGTCCCTAGTAGAAGTTTACTAAGGATACATATATCCTTGGTAAACATTGAATAGGATGGGGAGATTGGGGATGAAAACAATTCAGAGTGATTTGGATGGTCCAAATAGTTCCACTTCATCCTTGGGAACATTGCCTATTGAAATAATTTTTGCTTCAAATATGTTGATGTTTTGCCTTGGGGAGGTGGCCCCTGGGAGGTGGTAAAATCTCTTTGGTGGCAATTCCTTGGGGGATGAAAGGGACATCTTGATGGGGAGAAGGAGTATTCCCCAATAAAGGGATCCCCTAAGGAGTGGAAGGAACTTTTCGGTAGGGAGAAGGGGTGTTCCTTGAGAAAGGTAGTCCCTAGGGAATGGAAGGTTCTTAGCATGTAGAAGGGGCGCTCCTCGAGAAAGGAAGTCTCCCCTAGGGAGATATGTCCCCGGGGGAAGGGTGAAGATGTAGTTAGAAATGTGTTACATTCTTGGGAATGATGTCCTTGGATATTAGATGTAACACCACAAGGAGAAAAGAATGGGGGTTTTTGTGCAATATAGGTAACCCATGAAGGGAGGGGGACGTGGGCTCGAAAAGGGCTTGTTTCCTTGGGTTTGATGTGGAAGTTGCCAAGAGGTGGTGGGCATCGAGGGGTAGGGGCGAAAAAAAAATTGTTTAGGGGTTTTGGCTCAAGGGCCAAGTTGTGGGGGGTTAATGGGCTAGGTGATCAAGGGGGTTTAGTTAACCAGGTGGGGGTGGTTAACCAGGGGTAAGGGCTTTAGGTGGGGGCATTGAAATCCGAAAACTTGGTGGTTAGAATTTGTCAAAAATCGCATTTAATTCGTTGAACATATTTGATGTTTGATTATTTCCCTTAAGTCTTTGTAGTACATTCATTACTAGTATGTAGTATTAAAGCCATGCCTACATTTTTGTCACAAAATTATATTAAATGATGAATCCACTATATTCTAGCACTTAGGACAAAATTCTAACAACAATTCCCCATGTTTTAAAGCTGATGTTAAATTTCAATGGGTCTAAATATAATTTTTTTGAATTTTCACCACTTGCAACAAAATATTTTTGAAATTATGGACATTTTCTATTTCTATTGTAAATTTGACTAAATTTGCTAAAATTGTGAAAAAAAAACATAAAAAATTAGAAACCACAAATTGAGAAAAGAAACATTGGCCACCACCAACATTGGTACCTTCACATTCTATATTTAAAGCATCTACCCACACACACACACACACACACACACACACACACACAATTATTTCGGTGTGGATTTGACAAGATGTTAAATATACTTTAACAAGCTTTGTCCAATGCATTTAAGGGCTTTTTTTTTTGCACCTTGCATGGTTCTATGCAAAATTGGGCTACATGATTCTTTTTGTTTTATTATCTCACATTGACTTTGAACTCAACACCTTTCAATAGACAATGTGATATCAATCATTAGCATAGATTTAGGCATTAAAAGAAAATAGTTGATTATTTATTTAAACTATTAAGAGGATCAACCAATCAAACCCTATGGTAGAACCATGTAGCTTTAATAGTGCTAAGCTTTATCAACCACTTTTTGCATTGGACACAACTCATTAGAGAGCATTTAACATCTTTTGTGTACTTTGTGTTTCCCCAATCCAACATATAGTGTTAATTATTCTCCTTTCGTCACCAATAAACATCAAAATGTTAGTCTTTGAGCAAGTTACAGGGCCAACTCAAAAAATAGCAAAAGTTTCAAGTTGGTTTTCACACTAAAAATCACCATTTTTCACATCCAAATGAGAACCAGGATTGTTTATAACCTAAAGTTTTCATGGTAATGAAAACCATCATGCTTTCAAGTATCATGTGTACGTAGTTTGATAATTGTTTGGGGTTTAAATTAGGTAATACCTTGGATGTTATTATGCACGGGGGTTATGGGGGTTTTAGGGTTTGGGGAGGTTGCATTAAGGTTTAGGGTGGTTACATTAAGGTAAGAAGTTAGGGCAAATTGTGGATTGCAACGATGTGGCAAAATTTTATTGACCTTTGACTTGCATAAAAACCCATTGCTAATCTTTAGGCCCACATTTTTTTGTCATGTTCTTATAATTTGATGTGCTTTTGTTCTTAGTGTCCTTCAACATTGTTACTACATTTCTCAAATGTTGTTGTTCTTCAACATTGGTGTTTTTTTGGTTTGGCATTGGTGTTATTGTTTTGAAACTATTGTTCCTTCTTGATGCTATTGATGGTATTCCTTTCCCTCTTGTTTGGTTTTCAAGCCACAAATTGAAGGTTGAACATCTTGGGAAAATGGAATCTATTGAAAATGAATTAAATATGCCCATAGTTAATGAAAGCATGGTTATTGCAAAGTATGAAGGGGGGAAATGATGGATTAAAAATGCTTCCAAGTATGTAGGCAAAAAACAATAATCCAATAAGATAAAAGAACATATAATTCTTGCAAAATTACAAGTTCAAAGGAACAATTGGAGACTTCATTATAGGAATGCCTTGAGTTGGGTTTTTTATTGTGTCAATGACAACTATAAAGTGGATATAGACATCAATTTAATGTGATGTATATGTAATTTGTCATAAATGGAAAATAAATTATTATAATCTGAAAATGAAACAAAGAAATGGATTAATGTCATACTTTAAAACCAATGGTATAATAGCTATTACAAAACAATGAAACATTAAATACCTCCCATCAAACTACATTTGACATGCAAAGTAAGTACCTAGTTATTCTACACGGTTAATTGTTGTTTTGAAAAAATGAAAAAGAATGATTATAAAAATGTGTTCCACTAAAAACCTAGAAAGTAAGCTAATGGTGGGTATTTCCAATGGTTTCCATGGAGTCCTTAGTTCAAATCCTAAGGGTGGCAATAAAACATGTGAATTCCATTAAATGTCTTGTCATAGAGGTTTTAATTTTTCAAGGGGAAAGGGGCAAACTACACAAAACAGTTTAGAACCATGATGCCCCAGAAATATGCCCACTCTTTGCATTAAAAAAAGTTTGATGTGGGGGGTGTTTAGTGTTTATTGGCAAAACAAGGGGATATAAAGCATGCTAGGAAAATTGCAAAGAAATTTGAAAAAATAGAAAACATGTTGAGAGGGTCATTGGAGAAGGAACCAAACAAAATAGGCCTATTGTTTTTGCAAGTTTAATTTAAATTTTTTTTTGCTATTATACAACCTTTTTGCTAAACAATTATATGCCCTCCTAATTTTAGCATAATGTTGTTCTACCATTGTACATTCTACCATTGCAAGATGTTGAAAGGAGTTCATAATATATTTTGCCCTTGTCAATTCAAGCATGTCACCATAGGATTATTTCACACATTCAAAATATTAGCTTTGGTGAATATTTTGAAATAATTACTAGATTAATAAGGGTTGAGGAACAAAATAATTGCATATGTAAGATATGAGTGGGCAAACTTGAATTTTGTGACTATAACGCTATGAGACATGAAATCAAAGTTTTGGAGGAAAGTTTCCAAGATGCTTGTTATGGGCAGGTATTTTCAAAACCATTCCAATTTGCTAAGGTGGAAAAATACTATGCAAAGGATTAAAATATAATTCCATGCAATCTATAGAGACATAAATTTTGTAAAAATGTATCATTTGGCCAAAAAATGTTTTTGGGAAAGGCAAGCAAGAATGGAGGGTACTACAAATTGAGGGTACTTATTTTGCTTCATACTATTTAGTTGGAGATGCCTCACCAATCCAATGTTTCTTTTTTGCAATGAACCAATTTGCTTGGCCCGTCAGAAAAAAAAGTTGAAACTATAAATGTTCCCCAAAATAGAAAATTCTATGGAGAGATGGAGTGCCTCCCCCTTTGGCCCACCAATATAGGTGAGAAGGGAAGGGCTTTGGGCAAAACATATGGGATTAAAACGAGGTGCTATTGGGAACACCCTTGGGGGAACACATTGGGAACCTAAAAAACATTGGGAATCTATTGGGAACCCATTGGGAACTTGAAAGGAACATGTTGGGAAGAAAGGAAAAAAGGAAAAAAGTCCTCCCCCACCCAAAACTTAAAAGAAAAAAAATCAAGGCATTTTGAGTGCATGTTGAGCCTTCCCATTGGTTGCATGAAACTATTTGTCACCATTTTTGGCATGGGTTAATACCCCCATTATAAACTAGGGGTACTTATTAAATCAAGGCTGTATAAATTTTAAAATGCCCTTAAAAATATTGAATATTCAAATCAAAGCAAGGTATGAAATTATCCTTGGGAAGTCAATGTGTTAAATTTTCCAACTATGTGTGTCAAAGGAAATATTGTTTGGGGGCTATAATACTATGTGAAGGAGATTTAATTTCTCTTTATTATTATCCAAAATTCTAATATCAACATATTTGAACCACTTTAAATTTAATTAAAATTTACATTTGCATTGATTTTCAATAGCCTATATTTTCTTGAATTTTAAATTAAAGTTGAAGGCGTGAAAAGTGATGAAAGAAGTAAGGTATTATGCATGACTAAAGAAGCATCATGCATGCAATGTTCAAATTGAGTTTAAAAACACATCAACAAAAATTTCAATACCAAATCACATTTCAAGTGATGAAGAACATGTATGGCAACCACAAAGTCATTACAAACAACAAACATTTGTTTTATTGAACCATGGGAAAAATTATATAAAGAAAAAAATGATGTTTTTGGTTTCTAGAATCAAAGTAAACAAGGTCTTCATTGCAATCCAAGTAAGTGAACCATCAAGTTGCGACATCCAAGCCTTCATTAAAAATTACATTACAACATTTCCATCCAACTAATTGAACCCATTTATAACAATTAATACCTATTATAAATATCTTGTAAATATAGTTTTATTTTCTTAAAATTTTATAATTAAAAAAAAACCATATATTAGTTATATTTAGGTTTTGAAAATTAAAATAACCTTATTATAGAACTAATTGAGTTACAATTTTTACTTGGCAACAAATATATGATTAGACCCCATATTTTTACTAGTGAAGTTTTTAAAACAAAGAATGATATTGCCCCCCTCCCTAAACTTTTGTAAGTTTTATGATGTGCATGTCAAAAAAATGTTAAATATTTAATTGTACTTGAAATGTTTTGCAAATTTGTGAATTAAATGATTATGTTCATGGAGGCTATTATTTTATGTTATAGCAAGCATACTACTTTTGGGATTTTTGAATGTGTACTTCCTTGTCTCACATGGCATAATTATCAAATGTTTATAGATTGTTTGATTCTTATTATGTTATTGTGTCTTAAATTAATCTTGTCCATTGGTTGTTTTAAATGATGCCTTGCATTATGCCATATTAGTAAGTCGATAGTTGAAATAAAAAGTAAATAACCCATCCTTGGTTGAAAATGTGAATGAAGATCTAATAATTAATTTAGAGTTGGGACTTTTTATTTCTAACATCAAGAATGAAGTTTGTTCTTGTTACACTCCCATTCAAATGAAAGGGAAGGTATGTGAACATCCAAGAGATTCACTTCCAAAATTCCTAACATCAAATCCCAATTTGGGAATTGGAATCGTTAAGTGACTTCTTAGATGTTCAAAGTAAAGACTTTTCAAGGATGAAACCTCATTGACATTTAAATTGAATGATTTTCTTTGGGTCATTTGACTCCTGTTGAAAAGGGTTACAATAAAATGAGTTCACATGCCCAAGATGAAATCATTCTAGAAAGTTTTGAAGAATCATGACAAAAGTGTCTTTGATGTTTGCAAATATCCATATAAGTGTCTAACACATTTAAAGTGTAATTTTGAAGGCCCAATCATAATTGAATTGAAATTTCAAAAAGTTCTTGACAAGGGTTATAAGGAAATAAGATAGCATGCCCAATTTGATTAAGTTTTTGAAATTATGGTAGTTTGAAGTTCAAAAGATCATGTCCCAAAATTGGGAATTTGTCATGCATGTAGGTTTTATTGAAAGTTGTACAATAATATAATACAGGGGAAATAATCATCCTAAAGTGGTATGCTATGGTGAAGATTGTATGAATATGTGATGAATATGTGATTCAATTTTGATTGTAATTGCATTTAATGCCTTCTTATGACATTTTGTGTAATTATTTTTTTGTGGTTGTTCATGAAATGTGTTAACTCATCATAATTCACTAGAAGAAAAATTGTTTTTGTAACTGGTTAATTTGCAACTACACGTAATTGGTTTCATTTGTGATTATATTTGGGTAAAATCATAGTAAAAGAAACCACCAAATATGTGGACACTCCTTAAAATTACATTTTTGTATGTTTGGAAAATCACAAGGGAAGTTCATAATAATTTGGATTGTCATAATTCTTTTGAAATACTTTCCATTGATTACAAAGTTTACATGTTCAAAGTTTGACACAAATCAAAAATGTTTTTGCATGTTCAAAACATTCAAACTTCAAGAGTGGACAATCCTTATTTTTTCCAAACATCATTTTTTTCTACCAAATGTGCACCATTCCTTTTGAAAATTGGAAAGGATTTTAACATTGATGATTAGAAGGGCAAAAGGATTTGAGCTAATGATTTTTTTTTTAATAACCCATTTGAGCAAATTTGGCTCAAAAGTGCTTTTGACCTTTAAAAATTATGGATTTTGAAAATGTGGTTTTAAAAAAAATTGTTCATATATATGTGATAGATGGCATGAATGCATAATATACATGATGTAAAATCAATTTTTAATCAAAATATATTTATTTATGAAATGTAGTGTTAAATGGGGTATCCAATTTTTAAAAAAAAAGTTATACACCAATGTAAAAATGACACGTGTCATGTGCAATCCTTGTGAAAAAGACTTTTACCTTGGTGCTCTTGGCTCCTTGTGATTTCACCCATTTGATCATTTTTGTAATTACAAATTTTGCCATGTCATCTTTTTTGCTAAAATTATGTATGGTGATAGGTAAGTTGGGGTTGGTAATAGGTAATTAATATGTATGTATATAAATTGGGGTGTGATAAAATGTAGATTGGTAGGTAGCTAATAAATATGTAGGTAGACTTTATAAGTTGGTAGATGGTTAATATTTTGTTTGAATTTATTGTAAGAATGTAATAGATGGGAGTAAAAACATGGTTAGGTGATTCATTTTTGACATTTTCAAGACTCCACATTTTTAATTAATTACAATTCTTGAAATTATAATAATTATCATACTACAAATATTATAATTATCCCCTATGATTTTGATCAAAATTATTAGTACATTACCCTTTAAATATCACTAAACATGTGAATAGTTCAGAAATTCATGTGAAAGTTTGAATATTTCAATGTGAAATTGACTATAAACAAAAATTCATGAAATCATGGCATTTAAAAATTGGGAGTCATGGGGAAAATGTCATTTCAATGTAAGATTTGCAATGATGAACTACAAAAAATTATAGGGGAAAAGGCGACATTGCCCAAATTCAAGCCATGGTGAATCTTATTAGTTCATGTGTGCTTGTGGCTAGTTCATGAATCAAAATTGGCTCCAATAGCATTAATGAACTATCTTCATTACTTCATTTGTGTAGCTTGATGTGACCAAGACATGAACAAAGCAATTATTTTTGGTTGTATTCCAAAATTCTAATGTCACTTTTTTAATTTTGGTGCAAGGTTTGCACACCCAAGGTTCAAAAGTCTTTTGTAACACATTTTAGCATATAATTTACCCTTTACCTTGTGCCAAGTCTTTGGGGGCACATTCCCCAAATGATGGTTTGACGGAATCAGAGTTGTTTTGATAGTTTTTATTTTGACCCTTCAAATGGTCCTAAATTATGTGGTAGAGGTTTGTTTTAAGAATGTGGACCCATTATCTTGTAATATTGAACAATATCTTTCCAATAAGTTGAAGATCATGTGATTTGAAAAAAAATGATCATAATCTTAACTTAAGAATCATAATCAAGGCCAAAGTGGAAAAAAAAAAAAAAAAAAAAAAAAAAAAAACAAAAAAAAACAAAA
>Ga0116227_10000162_pt1 | contig 114593 bp, 108 predicted proteins | sample S1TSphgellanicum_FD_89693 | JGI IMG/M metagenome (GOLD analysis project Ga0116227, IMG submission 89693) | Host-associated microbial communities from peat moss isolated from Minnesota, USA - S1T2_Fb - Sphagnum magellanicum MG | ecosystem: Host-associated > Plants > Peat moss > Unclassified...
CCTCAAGCCTTTCGGCCCGCTTCACCAACCCTTTCCGCCGCCAGCTGCCGTTCCCGACAAGCGCTGCGTTGTGATCAGCGAAGCCCACGACTGTAGCACAAGGTTTTTCAGCAGCGCAAGAAACCACGCCATTTTTTTGCAATGCGCCCGCACTGGGCGACTCAGTACTACGAGCCGATCCTCTATATCTACAGGGGGCGAGTTCCGCTGACTCGCGCAGGTCGCGATCCAACCGCCGTCAGTGAACGAGTGATCCAGACCTTGCTGACGCCAGCTCCTTCTCGGCGACAGCCTGCGGATCCTCACTCTCCAGCACGCGCGGCAACGCGGCAGCCAGCCTTTGGGAGTCGGCGCGCAGGATGCGTTGCTTCACCGCTGGAATCTGCGATGGATGCATGGAGAAGCTGCGCAGCCCCATCGCCAGCAGCAACTCCGTGAAATCGGGGTCGCCTGCCATCTCGCCGCAGACGCTGACCGATTTGCCTGCCGCGCGCGACTGCGCGATCGATTGGTGGATCAGTTGCAGCACCGCCGGATGCCAGGGGTCGTACAGATGGGCGACGGCCTCGTCGGCACGGTCGATGGCCAGCGTGTACTGGATCAGATCATTGGTGCCAATGGACACGAAATCCACGTGCCGCAGCAGCAGCGGCAGCATCACCGCTGCCGCAGGGATCTCAATCATCACGCCCAGCTCGACGCGCGTGAACGCATGGCCCGCATCCGTCAGTTGCTGCTGCACCCGGCGCACGGTCTCGACAATCTGCCGGACCTCGCCCAGATGCGCCACCATGGGAACCAGCAGCCTGACCTTGCCGAACGCGCTGGCTCTGTAGATGGCCCGCAGTTGCTGGCGGAACATGCTGGGCTCCGCCAGGCTCCAGCGGATCGCCCGCAGCCCCATGGCGGGGTTGAGCACATGCTCATGCCGGAGCTCGTTCACGGTGAGCCGGTCCAGCGGCTTGTCGGCGCCCACGTCCACCGTGCGTATCGTCACCGGCATGCCCTTCATGGCCTCAACCGCCGCCTTGTAGGCGATGAACTGCTCCTCTTCGCTGGGCAGTTCGCCCTCGCGGTTCATGAACAGGAACTCGCTGCGGAACAGGCCGACCCCGGTTGCCCCGGCCAGCACCGCGGCCTCGGCATCGACGGGCATCTCGATGTTGGCATGCAACTCGACCTGCTCGCCATCCAGCGTGACGGCCGGCGTATGCCGCAGTCGCGCCAGCCTCGCACGCTCCAGTTCGCTCTGGCGCTGACGGAAGCGGTACTCCTCCAGGATGATGGGCGACGGGTTCACGATCACGGTGCCGGCATCGCCATCAATGATGACCCAGTCGTCCTGCATGATGAGGCGCGAGGCTTCACGGGTGCCCACCACGGCCGGGATGTCCAGGCTGCGCGCGACGATGGCGGTGTGCGATGTCTTGCCGCCGATGTCGGTGATGAAGCCGCGGAAGACACTGCGCTTGAACTGGATCATGTCGGCCGGCGCGATGTCCGCGGCCACCAGCAGCAGCGGGTCCTCGCCGCCGAAGTCCCGCGGCGTCACCGGCTTGGGCGCCTTGCCCTGCTCTTGAGCCAGCGCACCCAGCACCCGTTCGACCACCTGCTCCAGGTCCGCCTTGCGCTCGCGCAGGTAGTCGTCCTCCATCTCGTCGAACTGGCGCGCCAGCACTTCGAGCTGAGCCGACAGCGCCCACTCGGCGTTGTAGTGGCGCTGGATGATCCAGTGGCTGGCGCCGCCGGTGAAGGCCTCGTCGTTCAACAGCATCATGTGGACGTCGAGCAGCGCGGCGAGTTCGTGCGGCGCGTCGCCCGGGAGCTCCTGCTTCAGCGTGTCCAGCTCCTGCACGACGGCATCGCGCCCACGCAGCAGGCGCTCAATCTCGGCCTGGATCTCTTCCGGCGCGACGAAGTAATGCGCCACGTCGACGCGGCTGGATGCCACCAGCACCGCACGGCCGATGGCGACGCCGCGCGAGACCGCAATGCCGAACACCTGAAAGCTCATCAGCTCACCCCACAGATCGGAGGCTCAATGTAGCGCGTTGCGCTGGCCCTGGCGTCACGGTTCTTTCATGACGGCTTCACCGCGGCGTCAAACCCGCCCTGGAGCATGCAGGGCATGAACCCTGGTCATCGAATCCTCTCGCATGCGGTGTCGCATGCCCCCGTGCTGCAGCGCGCTAAGCGCCCTGCATCGTCCGCCACCCGCCTCAGCGTGAGCTGGGCCGGCAGCGACGCCGACGTGCGCGAGGCCCAGGCGCTGCGCTACCAGGTCTTCGCCGTCGAGATGGGCGCGCGCCTGACCATGCCCAATGGTGCACCGGCAGGGCTGGATATCGATCTCTTCGACGCCTATTGCGAGCACCTGCTGGTGCGCGCCGGCGGCGCCGACGGCGAACCCGGTCCCGTCGTCGGCACCTACCGCGTGCTGACGCCGGCGGCGGCCATTCGCGCCGGTGGGCTCTACAGCGACACCGAGTTCGACCTGACCCGGCTGCGCTCGCTGCGCCCGCGCCTCGTCGAGATCGGCCGCGCCTGCGTGCATCCCGACCATCGCAGCGGTGGCGCCATCCTGGCGCTGTGGGGTGCGCTGGCTGAGTTCATGACACGCAACGGGCTGGACACCGTCATCGGCTGCGCCAGCGTCAGCATGCGCGACGGCGGCCACTTCGCGGCCAGCCTGTGGAAGCAGATCGCCGCGACGCACCTGGCGCCCATCGACTGCCAGGTGCGCCCGCGCCTGCCGCTGCCCATCGAGCATCTGCGCCAGGACCTGCAGGTCGAACCGCCGGCGCTGATCCGCGGCTACCTGCGCTGCGGCGCCAGGCTGATGGGCGAGCCCGCGTGGGACCACGATGCGAACACTGCCAGTTTGCCGTTCATCCAGCGCTTCGCGAACTAAACGCCATCAACGTCATACGGTGCGGCAGACCTAGCTCTTCACGAGCAGCCTACGGGCGCGCAAGCTGCACAGCGGGACCGGCACCATGCCCTACCCACGCGTGAAATTGCACCCGGCTTCAGCTCCTATCGGTAGCCTGATCGGACCCTTACCGCTCGCGGCTGAAAAAGTACGCCGTGCCGTCCATCCGGGCCTCGAACCCCTCGACCTCGCGCTCTCCGGCCCGACGCGTCGCCGGCCTTGCGTCGAACACGATCTCGAAGCGCTTGAAGAAGACCGACGCAGCGATCTCGACTTGCCGCCCATCCGAGCAGATGCGACTCACTGACAGCTCCGACCGCCCGGGCCGCACGATGCCGGGCGCGTCTCCCACCGCCCAATCATTGACCAACTTCATGGCCGTCAGGTTGAGGGCGTAGTTGCCCGCCAGATCCTTCTGCGCGTGAGTCAGCGGCCGCATGTCGTCGTTGTACAGCCGCAGCGTCGTGCGTGCCAGCAGGTCCACCGTCGCGCAGCGTCCCGCCGGCTTGCAGGTGTTGGCCGTCGATGCGCGCAATGACTCGCACGCAACGGCTGATTCACAACATGCGGCCATGGCCGGCGAAAGCTGGGTGGTAAGCAGAAGCGTCATCAGGAGCAGGAGGCGGGGCATAAAAACTCCTGGGCGTGTTGTCGACACAGCGCGCATCACAGCTTCTCCGGAGTGTCGCCTGCAAAGTAGCGCCGCACGTATTCATGCGCGAATTGATAGCGGTGACCCGCGCGTTTCAACATGCCGAGGTGAACGCACTCCTCGCAGAAGCTGACCATCAGATAGGGCAGGATCTTGCGGTGATCAAGCGCAGCGCGAAGCGCATAGTGCTGAATCACAGGCAGGCCGCCGCAAAGCAGCACGACGAGGCCGACATTCATGCCCAGGATGGCATTGACGATGGCCGACTCGGGAGAAATCGTCCAGTAACCCAGGCCGAAGCAAACCGGCCCGGCGATCAGTGCCGCACAGCCGATCTTCACGCTGGCCTCCAGTGATACGCGGATCCCCTGGTTCGGTCGCACGACGCGAGGGATGGGCCGTGAAGCAACGACGATCATCGTTTCCACGGCGACGGCCACCATGGCGCCAAAGCTGAGCGCGCGAGCCCGGTTGTACAGGATGCCAAACAGCGCTCCGACCGCCAGCCCCGCAGGGACCGCCCAGCGGGCCGCGGGCAAGAATTCCTGCCGCACGTCGCCAACACTCACGTCAAACGGGCGGACGCGTGCGGGATTCAGCTTCTGCTTCCAGAAGATCAACACCATCACCGCCGCAAAGACAGCGGAGGTGGTAGCCGCAGTGCGCAGACCATGCGATAGCCCAGTGACGCCGCTGAGGTCGTCGAACAGGCCGACGCCGAGCACTGCGCCGCGCGCGCAGCCGAATGCGGCGCCGACCGCAATCCCGAAACTCAGCCACCCTCGCGACAGCAGCATCCCGATGAAGATGATGAGCCCACCCAGCGCACCAGCCAAAGCCGCGCCAAATAGCGACTCCAAGAGCGGCCAGTCCGTGATGTAGCCCGGAGGCTGATGGACTGCGGCCAGATGCCTCTCCACGGCCAGGGACAGGAACGACGGCACCGCCACAAGCACGAAGACGGCCAGCGCCAGCCCCAGGCCGGCGTAAACGCGATACCTGCGCTCGACACCAAAGTCGGCGGCCTGCAATTTTTCAATCTCGAAGCTCTTGCCGGCTTGCAATCGCTTGGCGATGTTTTTCAACGCGCGCTCGCGCACGCCTTTGGGGAACTCCGTTTGCCCACCAGTTTCGAAAGCGTTCTGCAGCAGCACGCCGAGCGCTTGTGCTTCGGTCTTGACGTTTTCCAGCTTTTGCTCGGCGAGTCCGGGATGCAGGCGGCGCAAGAGCGCGATCGCCAGCGGTGTCTTGCAGAGTTCCTGCATGATCTCGTTGCCGCTAACGATGCGTTTAAGCTCAAGGCTGTCGGACAGCGCCTCCGCAGCATCTTCGAACGGCAGCATGGTGATCACTGCGAAGTCGTCTTCCAGGCTCTCAACCCGCGCATCCCATGTCGATGCTTCGCAGGTGATCACCACCGGATTGCGCTGACTCCAGGCGGCAAGCATCGTTTTGAATTCATCAAACCGCGCTTCCTGCTCTTCGATGTCCACCGCCAACAACTCATCCATCCCATCGATGAACGGCAGCAATGCCATGTCCTCGATCAGAGTCGAGGCCGACCCCTCGCCCGAGCGCTTCAATTTGTACGTCGAGTGCAGTTCGTCCAGCAGCCACTCCTCCATGGTGCGGCCCCGGGCTCCAGGGCGCTGCAGCCAGTCCGTGGCGGCCAGATAGACGGGAACGCGGCTGGCCTGCGGACTCTGCATGGCCAGGCGCATGAGCGCAAACAACGCAAACGACTTGCCGGAGCCACGGCCACCGGTGATGGCCACGCGGGCTACGCCCTTCATGGCCCTCTCGTACACCTCGATAACGGAGGTGGTCGACTCCACGAGGGTTGCGCCATGCGTTCGGATACGCATTGGAACGCCGACCGGTTGCTGCACTTCGCGGAGGCTAACCTCGTTGTCAAACCAGTACTCGCACATGCGCCTGCGCAGGATGTGCGGCGCCTCGCTGCCCTTCGTATCGATGACCCGTGGAAGGATATACTTGTACGTCTTGTCCAGCAGGTGCTGATCGAACAGTCTGCGGAACTCGTCGACCGACTCATACCGACAGCGCAATAACTGCCCCTTCAACTCGTCGGCATAGGCATCAACACCAGCCCCCGTAGGCTTCTTGAGGTAGAGCATGACCTCGGGCTGGCGCTTCGCACGGAACGCGGCGATCGCGTCTTCCAGTTCTTGCTGGGTGCCGGAACGCAGACGTTTGTCCCCGCTATCCGGCTTCCCGACGGTCTGGCCCAGCAGCCCGACGACGATGTGGAAGCTGTCCATGCCTCCCACCTGGTCGTAGATGTACTGCTGCGGCGAACCGACCCCGGGAGAGGTTCGCTGCTCATACCGCACGACATCCAACGTGTAGCCGTGGTAGCTGCCGTAGCGGTCGTTGTGCTCCCTCGCCACTTCCGAAATGACATCGCGCTCCGCACCAAAATCGTTCGGTGACGATATGAAGATGCGGATGGTGACGCGGGACGCGTCAATGGTGAACGCGCGTCTTGGCACTCGGTCAACTCCTGGATGACGCGGCTGCACAGGCAACTGCAAGTTCATTCGAATCACCCACGTCTTTGCCGTCCACGGAGCTGCCTAAGCCACGCTGGTGTAAGCACGGCGTGAATACCAAGTCACGATCTCGCCCAACAGCCGTGACTCCGTTTGCGCCGCACTTGCGGCGGCCTCACCGGCGCTTCCGACGATGGCCAGGGCGCGACTCTGTTGCTCGACGAACTCGAACATCTGCGAGAACGTGTGCTTGCGCGCTTCGATGTCCAGTGCGGCAGTAAAGGACAAGGCGCCGACGGCAGCCACGGGCGCCAGCACGGCGAACAAACCCAGCGCGTTGATGAACTGCGGGAGGCTGAGATCGACCGCCTTCAAGCCCAGCTTCATGAGGATTGCCGTGATGGCCAGAGTCGACATGCACTGGAACAACACCGTGACCAGTTGTGCCTGCCAGGTGGCTGTGTGCTGCTTGCCACGGTAGTAGTCAATCTGCCCATGCTCGGGCAGCGTCAGTCTTGCGATCCGGTAGCGCTCGATTTCCTCGCTCCACCGACCCGCAGGCAGATGTCGCACCTGGCGAAGGTGCAGCACCATGAACGTGCGCAACAGCGGCGTGAGGCTTTGCGGCACGGGCAAGGCCAGCAGAAACCGCAAGCTGCCCGGCAGCTTGCCGTAGGCCCGTACCGAACGCCCCACCTCGGCGCACAAGCGGGCCATGGCCCAGTGCTCAGGCCCGCGCACGTGATGAACCCATTGATGGGTGGCGAAACCAACCATCAGCAGCACCACTTCCAGCCCCAGGAAGGCGACCGGCGGCAGCCCAAAGGGAAGTGTGACGCCGGTGATCACCATGAGCGCCAGCAGCGTTGCCACCACATGAGTACCCACTACCACCGCGGCGGCCCATTTAAAGGTGGACTGCCGGGCCTTGGACTCGGTACTCGCCACGGTCTTCAGTGCCTCCGCCATGACGACGTGATCCGGCCAGTTGGCGCAGCTCGACGGCTGGGCCAGGGTCATCGGGGGTGAAACTGCAGGCACCGAGATGGGCAGGGTGGGCGCTACCGGCACTGTGTGGCCCAGGCGGTCAACAGCAGGATGGAACGTGGACTTCAGCAACGGATGTCCACTGGCGTCCACGCTCAACACAAGTTCGAACACCGCCCTGCGCAACTTGCGCGCCCGCTCGAAGATCGCCAGAGTCCCACCCGGGTGGCCGTCGCGGTCTGCGACGCGCAGGCACACCAGCGCGTCCACCTCGTCCAGGATGGCCACGTTGGTCTCGTGAAAGCGGTCCCGTCGCGTGGCAGCCGCCGTCACCACCACTTCTTCGATGACATGCGGCGCATCCAGCAGCTCACGGGCTGCCTCGGCCTGCTCGGGCGAGAAGTCGGCTCCTTCCGAGCCTGACGCACCAAGGTACTCGGCGCGCGCCTGTGGCAGAAAGACGCGGTGCCCCCATCCCAGTTCCCCGACTGCCCGGCTGAACAACTGGTCCGCACCGATCGCCACCTGGGAGATGCCTACCAGGAAGTGCTGCTCACCCAGATCCAATTGCGACGGCAGCGCCTCCAGCACATCGCGCAACTGGCTGAACACGCCCTGCACGAAAGCGACCCGACCGTTGTCGGTGAGCTTCTGCCCTTCCGGAATCAGATGCCGCACGCCAGAAAAACCCACCTGTACGGCCAGCGGCAACGAGGCGGGCACCTGATGTGCCGCGAGTGTCGACGACGCTACGCTCACGCTTACTCCCCCCGACTTTTTGTTTTGGGTGCCGCACTGGGAAAAGGCCCAAGACGCGACGATACATTTTGTGACAGGGGCTGACGTCAACACAAGTGATGACATCGGTGGACAGGGTGGAGGGACACGCCGAGCTCACCCGAGGCACCCGCCCAACCAGGTCGAGGTACCCAAAAGCCGAGATCGTTCGACACGCTCATCGAACCTGCAGTCAGACCGAAGCTATGCGAGCCGACAAGGGCTTATGGGAGGAGCGAGATCAGCAACCTCATCCATTCAGGATCAGTCGCGCCCCACTGTGCAAGGCACATCGCGATGACAACGCCATCGGCACACCTCGCTTCAAGCCGAGCTTGCTTCGGATCAATTGCCGAGCACTGGATCGGCTACAGGACAACCACAGCTGCCTTCAGGGCGAGCAAGGCGTCGACAGCTATTGCCCCTCGCCGAACTTGTCATTGACCAGGGCCGTGATCGCTTCCTGCGCCGCCTGCTCGTCGTCGCCGTCCGTCTCCAGTTCCACCGTCGAGCCCATGCCGGCGGCCAGCATCATGACGCCCATGATGCTCTTGGCGTTCACGCGCCGACCGTTGCGGCTCATGTGGATCTCGCACTTGAAACTGCCGGCCAGCTTGGTGAGTTTGGCGGACGCGCGAGCGTGCAGACCCAGCTTGTTGCTGATGGTGAGGGTGGATTTGATCATTCGTCCGGGGGCAAGGGAGGCGTGGCGACGATGCCGCTGACCGCGCCCTGCACGGCGCGCCGGGCCAGTTCGGTCAAGGGTTTCTGGCTGGCGTAGCAGAGCGTGCGCCAGAGCATGGGCACGCTCACACCGCTGAGCACCTGCACCCGCTCGCCGGCCAGGCGCAGCGCGCCGTTGCAGGGCGTCGCGCCGAACACGTCGGTCAGCACCAGCCAGTCCTGGCCGTCGACCGCCATCAGCGCGCGCGCCGCCGTCTCGACGTCGGCCGCGCACATGTCCGTCGTCACGTCCAGCACGGTCAGCGTCGGCGCGCAGTCCGGAAACGTGTGCTCCGCCACCTGGCGCAGCGCGGAAGCCAGCGGCGCGTGAGCGATGACGAGCAGATGGGGCATGGCCGGGATGTTACCGGGCGGCTTCGGCGGCGGCACCGACACGCAGTCCGCCCAGGAAGCTCTCCCACACGGCCGGGTCGTCGGGGGCAGCCGTCATGATGGCCTGGTAGACCCGCCCGCCATAGGCAAAAACGGCCACCCGCGTGACGCCGTCCGCGCCGGCCAGCCGGTATTGCAGTGCCTCGGCCATGGGCGTCATGCCCGGCACCCGCACCACTGCGGCCGCCGGCAGCGGCTGGCCGACCTTGGCCGCCAGCGCCTGCGGCATGGCCTTCAGGGCGGCACCGGCCTGCGTCGCGTCGGGCACGTCGGCCCAGGACAACGCAAATCGCAACGCGCCCGCCTCGCATTGCGCCAGACCCATCGCCCCTTCGCCAGCCCGCGCCGCGCGCTGGTCCACGTCGGGCTTGCAAGGAAACAGCGCCGCAGCACCGGCGCCGGGCGGATGGGCCTCGCGCCAATTCAGCGCAGGCTGGCAGCCCGACAGCATCAGCATTAGGGCAAATCCGGCGGTCAGTCTCGGGTGCATGGCTGAATTATCGGCACGGCCCACCGACAATTCCGCAATGCAAGATCAGCCTTCCTCGACCGCACCGCAAGCGCTGACCGGCGTTCGTGTGCTGGACCTGTCCCGCGTGCTGGCCGGCCCCTGGTGCACGCAGACCCTGGCCGACCTGGGCGCCGATGTCATCAAGATCGAACGCCCCGGCAGCGGCGACGACACCCGTGCCTGGGGCCCGCCCTACCTGAAGGACGCCGACGGGCAAGACACCTCCGAGGCGGCCTATTTCCTCGGCGCCAACCGCAACAAGCGCTCGCTGGCCGTGGACCTGTCCCGGCCCGAGGGCCAGGCCATCGTGCGCAAGCTCGCCGGCCAGGTGGACGTGCTGGTCGAGAACTTCAAGGTCGGCGACCTGGCCCGCTACGGGCTGGACGCGCAAAGCCTGCTGGCCGACCACCCGGGCCTCGTCATCTGCTCCATCACCGGCTTTGGCCAGACGGGCCCCTACGCCGAGCGCGCCGGCTACGACTACGCCGTGCAAGGCATGGGCGGGCTGATGAGCGTGACCGGCGAGCGCGACGACCTGCCCGGCGGCGGGCCGCAGAAGGTGGGCGTGGCGGTGGCGGACCTGTTCACCGGCATGTACGCCACCGTGGCCATCCTGGCCGCGCTGCGCCATCGCGATGCCACCGGCCAGGGCCAGGTCATCGACATGGCGCTGTTCGACACCCAGCTCGCCATGCTCGCCAACCTGGGCAGCAACTACCTGTGCAGCGGCAAGGCGCCGGGCCGCATGGGCAACGCGCACCAGAACATCGTGCCGTACCAGACCTTCGAGGCCAGCGACGGCTACCTGATCCTGGCCGTCGGCAACGACCGGCAGTTCGCCAAGTTCTGCGAGATCGCCGGCCGGCCGGAATGGGCGGCCGACGTGCGCTTCGCGACCAACGCCGAGCGGGTGCGCCATCGCACCGTCCTCGTGCCGCTGCTGGAGGCCGCCGTGCGGCAGCGACCGCGCGCCGACTGGCTGGCCGCGCTGGAGGCTGCCAAGGTGCCTTGCGGGTCGATCAATTCGATCGCCGAGGCGCTCGACGACCCGCAGGCGCAGGCGCGCGGCTCTGTGGTGGGCATGCCCCACCCGCTGACGCCGGACCTGCGCCTGATCGCCAGCCCGATCAAACTGTCGGCAACGCCTGTCAGCTACCGGCATGCGCCGCCGCTGCTGGGCCAGCACAGCGACGCGTTGCTGCGCGAAGCCGGATGTGACGAGGAAGACATCAGGCATTGGCGCGCCACCGGCGTCATCTCGTGAGGACAAACCCACCCGCTGGGCTGCGGGTTTGGGTCTGCCGGGCGGCAGCGGCAGACCTAACGCGTCCTTTCGTGCGGGCAAACCCACCCGCCTGGCAGCGGGTTTGGGTCCGCCAGGGCGCAGCGGCATGCCTAACGCGCCTTTCCGTGCGGGCAAACCCACCCCTGAACCAAGGGTTTCCCCCCGGCTGGGGGATGGAGGTCGGGGCCGGCAATCCGGAGCATGCGCCTAAGCACTGCGGCGGGCCGACCACCTAGAACCATCCGCCGCAGGTTCGCCGTCACCGGGTCATGTCCACACCGCCTTCTTCAGCGCCAACCAATGCCGCCAACGATGTCATGCCTGAACCGTCCCCGGTGCAGTGGGCAGAAATCGTCCAGCAGCTGGGCGCCGAGATCGCCGGGCCGCTGAGCGCGGCGCTGGAGCAGATCCAGAACCTCGCCACCACCGGCCAGATCGACCGCCGCGGCCTGCGCCTGCTGCGCCGCAGCGTGGACGACGCCCGCACGGCCGGCATGCTGGGCCAGCAGCTGTCCCGCCTCGCCTCCGGCCGCCTGCGGCTCAACCGCGAGCGCCAGAACCTCACGCAGATGCTGCGCAGCGTGCTGGCCCAGCGCAGCCGCGAGACGCAGGCGCGCGGCGTGCAGGTGCGCCAGTCGCTGAAGGCGGTCGAGATCTGGGCCGATGGCGCACTGCTGTTCGGGCTGCTGAACGCGCTGATGGACTGGGCGCTGGCCAACACCCATTCGTCGGTGGACCTGCGGCTGGACCTGACGCCGTGGCCCGTGAAGGCCCGGCTGAGCTGCCGCTTCGCCCACCGCTCGCTGGAGCTGCTGGGCGACGAGGCCGACACCCACGCCTCGGCAGCAGGCCTGGATTCGCTGGCCTGGCGGCTGCTGGAGCAGACGGCCATCACGCTGGGCGTGCTGCCGCTGCGCGAGCAGGAGGCCGGCATCACGCTGCTGACGCTGGAGTTCAACCAGCTCGCACCCGACGAGGCGCCGCCGCCCGACAACACGCACAGCCGCCTAGAAGCCGAAGCCGCGCGCCTGGGCGGCAACTCCCGGCCGCTGGCCGGCTGCCAACTGCTGATCCTGTCCGCCAACCGCGAACTGCGCGCCGACGCGCAGGCCGCCGTGCGCCACATGGGCATGCTGGTGGATGTGGTGGGCAGCGTGGCCGAGGCGGAGCAGTTCTGCCGCGAGGGGCTGCCGCATGCCTTGCTGTTCGACGCCGGCCAGATGAGCGAGCCGATGCTGCAGCTCATCACCGACGTCATGCGCGACGCGCCGGACTTCGCCTTCGTCGAGATGTTCGACGGCGAGCACCGCACCCAGCTCTCCACCGCCACGGGCGACGGCGTGGCCCGCATCTCGCGGCGCAACCTGGCCGACGCGCTGCCATCGCTGCTGATGTTCGAGCTGGCACGAAGGAATTGACGCCCTTCGTAGAATCGTGGCCATGTTGACGCGCCGCACCCTCGCCGCTTTCGCCCTCGCCTGCACCGCAGCCCTGAGCGGCTGCGCCCGCGAGCGCGCCCCCGAGGTCGGCTACGTGCTGCTGGACGGCAAGGCCTCCAGCTCGCGTGACTGGCAGGGCAAGGTGATGCTGGTGAACTTCTGGGCCACCAGCTGCGCCACCTGCGTGGCGGAAATGCCCCGCATCGTCGCCACGCATGACAAGTTCAAGGCGCGCGGCTTCGACACGCTGGCCGTGGCGATGAGCTACGACCCGCCGGCCTTCGTCGCCAAGTACGCCGAGACGCGCAAGCTGCCGTTCGGTGTGGCCATCGACAACACCGGTGCCGTGGCCAACGCGTTCGGCCAGGTGCAGATGACGCCGACGACCTTCCTCATCAACAAGCGCGGCGAGATCGTCAAGCGCTACATCGGCGAACCCGACTTCGCCGCGCTGCACGCCCTCATCGAGAAGCTGCTCGTCGAGGCCTGACGTCCGCCGCACACGCGACTTCCGTTCTCGCGTTATGGGCGCTGCACAAGCTCTCATGGCCGCAACGCCCGCCGGCGGCTGACACTGCGGCCATGACCAAGACCCTTGCCGCCCTGGCCGTCACGCTGCTGCTGGCCGCCTGCGCCCACCAGCCTGCCACCGTCACGCCACCGCGCACCGAGCCCACCGCGGCACAACTGGACGCGGCGCAACGCGTCGGCCTAGCCGCTCCTGAACTGTCCGATCTGCTGAACAAGCCGCTGTACCGCATGCAGCCCGCCGAGGTCGGCCGCTTCCTGGCCTGGCAGCAGCTGGACCAACCCCTGCTGCGCCAGCGCATCGCGGCGCTGGCGCGCAAGAACATCGGCCAGCCCTACGAGCTTTTCCTGCTGGGCGAGTTCCCGTACGAGACCTACGACAGCCAGCCGCTGTTCGACCTGACCAAGAGCGACTGCGTCGTCTTCGCCGAGCACACTTACGCGATGGCGTTGAGCGCGTCCTGGGAGGAGTTCTTCTGGGTGCTGCAGCGCATCCGCTACCGCGACGGCGTCATCGGCGTGGCCACGCGCAACCACTACACCGAAGCCGACTGGAACATCGCCAACCGCTGGCTGGTGACCGACGTGACCCGCACGCTGGGTGCGCCGACGCAGCCCTACCACCAGCGCATCGACCGCCAGAACTTCCTGCGCAAGCAGTTCAAGATCGAGCGCGACATCGCGGTGCAGCCCTTCGACGACGTCTACATCGCCAAGCAGGACGTGGCCGCCATCGAGGCGCAGCTGCAGGACGGCGACTTCGTCAACGTGATCTCGGCCCGCGGCAACGAGGCCTGGGCCTCGCATGTGGGGCTGATCGTCACCGGCGCCGACGGCTCGCGCCACATCCTGCACTCGGCCGAGCCACAGGTGCGCGAGGAGACGCTGCAGGGCTTCATCGCCCGCCTGGGCGAGCGCGACGCCCGCCAGGCCGGGCAGAACAAGGCGCAGCTGGCGGGCTTCAAGTTCCTGCGCCTGAACGAGTCGCCCGAGGTGCCGCCGATGGCGCCCCAGCCCCGGCCCGCTCGGCCGGCCGCGCTCGGCGGTTGATCAGGCGGCCGATCAGGCCGCGGTGGAGGCCACCGTCGGGTTCAGCGCCGCGTGGGCCTGCTCGTCGGCGTGGTAGCTGCTGCGCACCATCGCACCCACGGCCGCGTGCGTGAAGCCCAGTTCGTAGGCTTCCTGCTCGAACTGCTTGAACTGCGCCGGCGTCACGTAGCGGCGCACCGGCAGGTGGTGGCCCGAGGGCGCCAGGTACTGGCCGATGGTGATCATGTCGATGTCGTGCGCACGCATGTCGCGCATGACCTGGCGGATCTCGTCGTCCGTCTCGCCCAGGCCCACCATGATGCCGCTCTTGGTCGGCACGCCCGGCACTTCCGCCTTGAAGCGCTTGAGCAGGGTCAGGCTGAACTGGTAGTCCGACCCCGGGCGCGCTTCCTTGTACAGGCGCGGCGCGGTTTCCAGGTTATGGTTCATCACGTCCGGCGGCGCGGCCTTCAGGATGTTCAGCGCGCGATCCGCCCGGCCGCGGAAGTCCGGCACCAGCACTTCGATCTGCGTCGCGGGGCTGAGCGCGCGGACCTGGGTGATGCACTCGGCAAAGTGGCCGGCGCCGCCATCCTTCAGGTCGTCGCGGTCCACGCTGGTGATGACGACGTACTTGAGCTTGAGCGCGGCGATGGTCTTGGCCAGGTTCAGCGGCTCGTCCACATCCAGGGGGTCGGGGCGGCCGTGGCCCACGTCGCAGAACGGGCAGCGCCGCGTGCACTTGTCGCCCATGATCATGAACGTGGCCGTGCCCTTGCCGAAGCACTCGCCGATGTTGGGGCAGCTCGCCTCCTCGCAGACCGTGTGCAGCTTGTGCTCGCGCAGGATCTGCTTGATCTCGTAGAAGCGCGTCGACGGCGAGCCGGCCTTCACGCGGATCCAGTCGGGCTTCTTCAGCACCTCGGCCGGCACGATCTTGATCGGGATACGCGAGGTCTTGGCCTCGGCCTTTTGCTTGATCGTCGGGTCGTAGGTGGTCGTCGTGTCGGACATGGTGTGGTTCATGGCGCCAGCTGGGCCGAGAGTCGCTCGGCGAGCCGCCCGGCCGCGGTCGGCCAGTCGGTGAAAACCCCGAGTTTATCGAGGGATGTCGTTTGCAGCCCTTCGTAGCCGCAAGGATTGATGCGCAGGAAGGGTTCCAGGTCCATGGCGACGTTCAGCGCCAGGCCGTGATAGGTGCAGTGGCGGCTGACCTTGATGCCCAGGGCCGCCACCTTGGCCAGGCCCCTGAAGGCGTCTTTCGGGTTCGCCGGACCGGCCAGCGCCGCGTGGCTACCGGGGTCGTCCGGGCGCACGTAGATGCCCGGCGCACCACCGACGCGCAGCCCCGTCACGCCGTAGCTGTCCAGCGTCTGGATGAGGGCCGTCTCCAGGCGGAAGACGTATTCCTTGACGAAGATGCCCAGCCGGCGCAGGTCCACCAGCGGGTAGGCCGTCACCTGCCCGGGACCGTGATACGTGACCTGGCCGCCGCGCTCGGTGGCGACGACCGGGATGTCGCCCGGCAGCAGCAGGTGCTCCGGCTTGCCGGCCAGGCCTTGCGTGAAGGTCGGCGGGTGCTCGCACAGCCACAGCTCGTCCGGCGTGTGGGCGTCGCGGGCCGCCGTGAAGGCGCGCATGGCCTCCAGCGTGGGCAGGTAATCGACCCGCCCCAGGGTCTTGACGATCATGCAGGCATCATAGGCAGGCGCTGTAAGCCCTGCCCTCTCCAAGCCGACTCGCCCTCATGAAAACCTTGCTCGCCGCCCTGCTGCTGTCCTCTGCCGCGCTCGCCCGTGCGCAATCGCTGGAACAGGCGCTGACCGCCTACGACGAAGGCCGCAATGCGGCGGCTGCCAAGGGCTTCGCGGCGCTGGCCGCGAAGGGCGTCCCGCTGGCCCAGTACAACCTGGCGATGATGCACCTGCGCCGCGAACTGCCCAAGGCCAGCGATGCGCAGGCGTGGACGCTGCTGAACCGCGCCGCCGCCCAGGGCTCGGCCCTGGCCGAGCATGCGCTCGGGCAGATGATCGAGCAGGGCCGGCGCGGCAAGCCGGTGCCGGCCCAGGCCTGCGACTGGTTCGAGCGCGCCGCCGAGCATGGTCAGGCCGATGGCGCGCTGGACATCGCCACCTGCTACTACCTCGGCCGCGGGCGCACGCAGGACATGGCGCAGGCCCACCGCTGGTACCTGGAAGCCGCCAAGGCGGGCGACGTGGGCGCCCAGTACCTCGTCGCGTCGATGTTCGAGACTGGCCTGGGCGTGGAGGCCGACGAGCGCCTGGCGCGCTACTGGTACGACGTGGCGGCGAAGAACGGCGACGACGCGGCCAAGGCCAAGGTCCGGGCGATGGACGTCGCGGCGAACGCGACCTGACCGGTCAGAGGACCACCTTCACCATCGGGTGCGTGGTCAGCGTGCGGTAGATCTCGTCGAGCTGCTCGCGGCTGGTCGCCGTGATGGTGATCGTCAGGCCCAGGTAGTTGCCGCCCTTGCTGGGCCGGTGCTCGATGGTCGCCGGATCGAAGCCGGGGTCGAACTGCAGCGCCACCGAGGCGATGGCGTCGGCGAAGCCGTCCACGTGCGCGCCCATCACCTTGATGGGGAACTGCGACGGGTATTCGATCAGCGACCGTTCGGGCGGGATCTCAGGCAATTCGGGCAGGTCGGGCGGCAGGTTCATGGCGGTCTCTCCGGTCTCTGCGGTCACTTGATCCACAAGCGGATCGAGTCCCAGGCGCGGCCCACCAGGCCGGCGACGGGCACGGACTCCTGCACGATCAACGGGAATTCGGCGACCGGCGCCCCGCTCGTCGTCGTGACCTTCAAGGTGCCGACGCGCTGGCCCTTGTTCAAGGGCGCCACCAGTGGATCGGTGCGTTCCACCTGCGTCTGCAGTTTGCTGCCATCGCCGTGCGGCACGGCCACGAAGACCGCGTCGGCCGCGCCGAGCTTGGCTTCCTTGGACTCGCCCTTCCAGACCGGCACGGTCGCGATGGCCTTGCCGGCGTCGAAGATCTTGACCGCGTCGAAGGCCGTGTAGCCCCAGTTCAGCAGCTTCTGGCTCTCGCTGGCGCGCGCTTCCCTGGACGATGTGCCCATGACGACCGACAGCAGGCGGCGACGGCCGTTGGGGAAGTCGCGGTTGGCGCTGGCCACCAGGCAGTAGCCGGCCGCATCGGTGTAGCCGGTCTTCATGCCGTCCACGGTCGGGTCGCGGCGCAGCAGCAGGTTGCGGTTGTCCTGCCGGATCTTGTTGAAGGTGTAGTCGCGCTGGGAGTAGTAGGCGTAGTACTCGGGGAAGTCCGTGATGATGTGGGCCGCCACCATCGCGATGTCGCGCGCGCTGCTCTTGTGGCCCGGCTCGGTCATGCCGGTCACGTTCTTGAACTCGGTGTTCTTCAGGCCCCAGGCCTGGGCCTGGCGGTTCATCAGCTGCACGAAGGTCTCGACGCTGCCGCCCACGCCCTCGGCCAGCGCCACGGCGGCGTCGTTGCCGCTCTGGATGATGAGGCCGCGCAGCAGTTCGTCGACCTTGGGCGTCATCGTCGTGTCGATGAACATCAGCGAGGGGTCGCCCTTGCGCTCGTCCCACGCGCGCTTGGACACGGGCAGCGTCTGCTCCAGCGTCAGCTTCTTGTCGCGCAGCGCGCCGAAGACGACATAAGCCGTCATCAGCTTGGTGAGGGACGCCGGGTCCTGCGGCGCATCGGCATCACGCTCGGCCAGCGTCTTGTGCGCGGCCAGGTCGATCAGCACGTAGTTGCGCGCGGCGATCTCGGGCGGCTGCGGGGCCTGGGCCTGCGTGGTCAGGCTGGAAGTGGCAAGCAGAGCCGCGAAAAGGGAAGCAAGCAGTCGTTTCATCGGATCAGTTCGAGCGCGGCGTCAGCCCTTTGCGGGATCGAAGGCGCGCACCACCAGGGTCTTGAGCAATGGCAGCTGCCCATGGAAAAAATGGCCCACGCCGGGCACGACGGTGACCGGCAGGCTTTGCGGCCGCGCCCAGTCGAGCACGGCAGAGAGGGGGACGACATCGTCGACCTCGCCGTGGATGACCACGGTGTCGGCCGGCACGGGAGCGGTGTCGAACCGGCTCGTGGCAGGGCCCACGAGCACGAGGCGTTGCGCCGGGTCGGTCAGCGCCTGCGCAGCCCGCGACGCGACGTAGCCACCGAACGAGAAGCCCGACAGGATCAGCGCCTCGCCAGGCGCGCGCACGGCCGCCAGCACGGCCAGCGCGTCATCGACCTCGCCGCGGCCTTCGTCCCAGCCGCCCTCGGACTTGCCGATGCCGCGGAAGTTGAAGCGCACGGCGCGCCAGCCGAGGTGGATGAAGGCACGCGCCAACGTCTGCACGACCTTGTTGTCCATCGTGCCACCCTGCGTGGGGTTGGGGTGGCAGATGAGCGCGGTGCCGACGGGCGCGGTGCCGTCCGCCGGCAGGTCGATCGCGACCTCGATCTGCCCGGCCGGACCGGGAACGAGGCGCTTCTCGGTCTGCGCGTTCATCGGCCGACGGCGTCCGGCAGCACCAGGCGCGCGACAACCTGGCCGTCACGCAGATGGCTTTCGACGATCTCGTCGAGGTCGCTCTGGTCGACCCAGGAGTACCAGACGGCCTCCGGATAGACCACCGCCACCGGCCCGCCTGCGCAGCGGTCCAGGCAGCCGGCCTTGTTGATGCGCACACCGCCCTTGCCGGCCAGGCCCAGCTGCTTCACGCGGGACTTGCAGTGGTCGAACGCGCCTTGCGCGTCGTGGTCGCCGCAGCTCGCCTCGCCGTTGGTGCGCTGGTTCAGGCAGAAGAAAACGTGGCGCTGGTAGTAACTCATCGCAGTGGATTCTCTCACTCGGGTTTCTGGACCAGGCGGGCGGCGAGCCAGACCAGCGCGATGAAGGGCCAGGTCCAGGCCAGCCAGCGCGTCAGCCCGTAGAAGTTGATGAAGCGGCCCTGCTCCCAGGCCTGCATGTTCAGCGTCAGGTAGGGGTCGGCGGGTGCGACGCTGATGAGGCCGATCAGCGCGCACAGCACGAAGAGGCCCAGTGCCGCCGCGACGCGCGAGGGCAGCAGGCAGGCCAGCAGCGCCAGCACCAGCCCCAGGCCCACGCCGGGGCGCGTCGCGTCGCTGAGCCAGGCCCAGGCGTGGTCGGGGCCGAAGGCCATGGCCGTCGCCGTGGCCGTGCCGAGCAACCCCAGCAGCACCGCGCCAGCCGCCAGCGCCAGGCGACGCAGCCCGGGGCGGGCCACTGCGATCATCAGCAGCACCGGCGAGAGCAGGCCCAGCCCGATGGCCAGCGCCGCCAGGCCGGGCGGCAACTCGTGCTCGACGGCGACCGCGTCGCCCCAGGACAGCGCCCAGGGCGTGCCAGCGAGCGCGTCGACCAGGGATTCACGCCACCACGGCAGCCACTGGCCCAGGCCGAAGGGCAGCGGCGTCGGGTACAGCAGCGCCAGCGGCCACAGCGCCAGCAGCGCCAGTGCCGGCGCGCTGCTCGTGCCGAACCAGTGGTCGCGCATGTTCTCCCAGCGCTGCAGGCCGCCCAGGCCGTTCAGGATCAGGCCGAAGGCCGCGCCCAGCGTGCTGCCGGCGCTGTTCAAGGCCCAGTCGGACAGCGAAGGCACGCGGCCGGGCACGAAGAACTGCAGCGACTCCATCAGGAACGACAGCAGCGGCCCCGGCAGCAGGCCGAGCAGCAGCGCGGTGCGCAGCCCCCAGCCGGATCGCATTGCTGCGGCAAAACCGAGCAGACCCAGCGGGACGTAGCCCAGCAGGTTGGCCTCGACGTCGAACGCCCAGAAGCGCTTGGGCCAGGGCAGGTCGAGCAGCCACGGCAGGCCCATGCCCGGCGGCCAGCGCCAGGGCCAGAACGGGTAGAGGCTGGCGTAGAAGATCAGCCCGATGTGGGCCAGCAGCAACCAGGTGGCGGAACTCTGCCGGCGCTGCATCGCTGGCCCCGAGCGGCGGCTCAAAAGGGCTTGACCGTCGCCAGCACGACGATGGCCGCGAACAGCACCACGGCGCTCTCGTTGTAGACGCGGAACCACTTGTGGCTGCGGCGGTTGGACATGTCCTCGAAGCTGCGCAGCAGCCGGCGGTTCATGTGGTGCAGCCCGATGACGACCACGACCAGCGCCAGCTTGGCATGCAGCCAGCCGCTGCCGGCAAAGCGCGTGGCGCCGAAGCCCAGCCACACCCACAGGCCCAGCAGCAGCGCGACGCCCATCAGGATGGTGCTGAAGCGGTGCAGCTTGTGCGCCATCAGCAGCAGCCGCTCGCGCTCCGCATGGCTGTCGGCCGGCACCATGGCCAGGTTCACGAAGATGCGCGGCAGATAGAACAGGCCAGCGAACCAGGCGGCGACGAAGACGATGTGGAAGGCTTTGACCCAGAGCATGGGCACATTATGGAATCCGCTCCGCGCCCGCGTTGTCAGCCGGGGCCTTGCATGGCCAGGCCTCGCGTGCCGCAGGCGCGCGGACGGGCGTCGTGGCATCGAGCCGTCAGGCGCGCGGCGCACCGCGCCGGGCGGCTCGCAAAGCGAGACGCATGCCACGTGACCGGCAAAAAAACCCCGGCTCAAGGCCGGGGCGGGAAAGCCTTATCGCTGTCATCACGCTAAGGCTCCTGCTCAGGGAGGAAAAGCAGGGAACGACCACCTTGCGGCTATCATTCAGGCACAAGTTTAGCGCGCCCGAGCGGTAGCGTCACGAATAAATGACGCGGGATGTGTCGTCCATCACGCGTCGGGCCGCGTCCCCCGCAGCCTGAGGATTTCGACGTGCCCCGCTCCGTTTCCACGCCCCCCGCCTTTCCCGCGGCACGCCCGCGCCGGCTGCGCCGCGACGCCTTCACGCGCGCGCTGGTGCGCGAGCATGCGCTGCAGTCCAGCGACCTGATCCTGCCCGTCTTCATCCATGAGGGCGAGGACCGCCTGGACGCCGTGGCCTCCATGCCTGGCGTGTCGCGCCAGAGCCTGGATCACCTGCTGTGCACCGCCGAACAGTGCGTCGAGTTGGGCGTGCCGGTGCTGGCCCTGTTCCCGGTCATCGACGCGTCCCTGAAGACGCCCGACGGCGCCGAAGCGCTGAACCCTAACGGCCTGGTGCCACGCGCCGTGCGCGAGGTAAAAAAACATTTCCCGCAGCTCGGCGTGCTCACCGACGTGGCCCTGGACCCGTTCACCAGCCACGGCCAGGACGGCGTCCTCGACGAGGCGGGCTACATCTTGAACGACGCGACGGTCGAGATCCTCGCCAAGCAGGCGCTGGTGCAGGCCGAGGCCGGCGTGGACATCGTCGCGCCCAGCGACATGATGGACGGCCGCATCGGCGCGATCCGCCAGGCGTTGGAGGCCGCCGGCCACATCCACACGCGCATCATGGCCTACAGCGCCAAGTACGCGAGCGCCTTCTACGGCCCGTTCCGCGACGCGGTGGGCTCGGCCGCCAACCTGGGCAAGGCTGACAAGAAGACCTACCAGATGGACCCCGGCAACAGCGACGAGGCGCTGCGCGAGGTGGCGCTGGACCTGGCCGAAGGCGCCGACATGGTGATGGTCAAGCCCGGCATGCCGTATCTGGACATCGTGCGGCGCGTGAAGGACGAGTTCCGCGTGCCGACCTTCGCCTACCAGGTCAGCGGCGAGTACGCGATGCTCAAGGCGGCGGCGGCCAATGGCTGGCTGGACCATGACGCCGTGATGATGGAGTCGCTGCTGGCCTTCAAGCGCGCGGGCGCGGATGGCGTGCTGACCTACTTCGCGCTGGACGCCGCGCGTGTCTTGAAGAAGGGCTGACCGCGTGCGGGTCTTCCACATCGAGGCCGATGGCTTTCGCGAGCTGCCGGCGTTGCCCGACACGCTGCCCGAGCGCGGCTTCCTGTGGATAGGCTATGGCCGCCGCGAGTTCGAGGTGGGCGAGCTGGTGGCCCAGCAGGCGCTGTCGCGCTGGGACTGCGGCAACATCGTCGACCTGCATGTGTCGGACCTCATCAACAACCAGTTGCCCTCGCACTTCGACTACACGTCCTGGTACGACATGCTGGTGTTCCGCCGCCTGGCTGCGGCACCCGGCAGCCAGGACCTGTTCGTCGACGACGAGCACGGCACGCTGGCCTCGGCGCAGCGCGCACTGCGCGCCATCGACACCAGTCCGGTGGGCTTTGCCGTCTTCGACCGCGTGCTGATCACCGTGCACCCGACGGACTGCCAGGTGCGCGAGTTCTTCGCGCAAAAGCTCGGCCGGCTGACCGAGGGCCGCGAGAAGCGCGACTCGCGCGGCGGCGCCCGGCTGCCGACGAGCCCGGCGGACCTGATGCTGCGCATGGTCAACCACATGGTGGACAGCTACCTGGAGCTGCGCCGCCTGCTGACGCGTCAGCTGGCGACACTGCAGCGCGTGCTGCTGGACCAGAACAGCGAGTTCAACGACTGGCCGCTGCTGCTGGAAAGCCGCGACGCGCTGCACCGGCTGGAAGACACCTGCGAAGACCAGCGCAGCGCGATCCAGGAGTGGATAGACGCGCTGGATGAATGGCCCACCGACGGCGACCCGCACGTGACGCGCGAGCGCGAGCTGCTGCGCGTGCGCTCGCGCGACGTGCTGGAGCATGTGGAGCGGGTGCTGACGCATGTGCGCCGGCTGGAATCGTCGGCCGAATCGGCCGTGCAGATGCACTTCAGCGCGCTGGGCCACCGCACCAACAGCATCATGCGCACGCTGACCGTGCTGACGGCGATCTTCCTGCCGCTGAACCTCATCACCGGGGTGTTCGGCATGAACTTCGAGTGGATGCCGCTGATCAAGAACGCCAACGGCTTCTGGGACGCGGCGCTGCTGATGCTGGGCGTGGCCATCGGGCTGTGGGCCCTGTTCAGGCGCAAGCGCTACCTGACCAACCGCTGAGCCGCGGCTCAGCCGCGCTGGTAGGGGTCGGCGAAGCCGAGGCCGGCCAGGATCTCGGTCTCGCGGGCCTCCATGCATTCGGCCTCGTCATCGGCCTCGTGGTCGTAGCCCTGCGCGTGCAGCGTGCCGTGGACCAGCAGGTGGGCGTAATGGTCGAGCAGCGGCAGGCCCATCTCGGCCGCCTCCCGCTCGACGACGTCGGCGCAGATGACGAGGTCCGCGCCGACGACCGGCTCGTGCGCGTAGTCGAAGGTCAGCACATTGGTCGCGTAGTCCTTGCCGCGGTACTCGCGGTTCAGCGCGCGGCCTTCCTCGGCGCCGACGATGCGCACGGCGATCTCGCCCGGCAGCTCCAGCGCGGCGCGGATGAAGCGCTGCACCTTGTGGCGCGGCAGCAGCGCCCGGTGGCGGGGGTCGGCGAACTGCAGGGACAGGCTCAGCTCGGGCTTCATGCGTCGCGCCCTTCGTGCTTGGCGCGCGCCTCGTAGGCCTCGACGATGCGCGCCACCAGCGGATGGCGCACCACGTCGGCGCTGGTGAAGCGCGTCATCGCGATGCCCTTGACCTTGGCGAGCACGCGCTCGGCATCGACCAGGCCCGACAGCACGCCGCGCGGCAGGTCGACCTGGCTGGTGTCGCCGGTGACGACGCAGCGGCTGCCGAAGCCGATGCGGGTCAGGAACATCTTCATCTGCTCGGGCGTGGTGTTCTGCGCCTCGTCGAGGATGACGAAGGCATGGTTCAACGTGCGGCCGCGCATGAAGGCCAGCGGCGCGACTTCGAGCTGGCCCTTCTCGAAGGCCTTGGTGACGCGGTCGAAGCCGTGGAGGTCGTACAGCGCGTCGTAGAGCGGCCGCAGATAGGGGTCCACCTTCTGCGTCAGGTCGCCGGGCAGGAAGCCCAGGCGCTCGCCGGCCTCCACCGCAGGGCGGGTCAGGATGATGCGTTGCACCGTGGAGCGCTCCAGTGCGTCCACCGCGCAGGCCACGGCCAGGAAGGTCTTGCCGGTGCCCGCCGGGCCGAGGCCGAAGGTGATGTCGTGCGACAGGATCTGCTGCAGGTACTGGTGCTGGCGCGGCGTGCGGGCCGACAGGTCGGCGCGGCGCGTGCGCAGCACCAGCGGGTCGTCGCCGCCCGCATCGGGCGCCAGCGGCTCGACCGGCGCGTTGGCCTCGACGAGAGCGAGCTGCAGCGTCTCGGCCGGCAGCGGCCGCCTGGCGCGCTCGTACAGGCCTTCGAGCAACGTCCTGGCGCGCTCGGCCGCGGTCTTGGGGCCGTCGACGCGGAACTCGGCGTCGCGCCGGCTCAGCCTGACGCCCAGCGCGGCCTCGATCTCGTGCAGGTTGGCGTCCAGGCTGCCGCACAGGCGCGCCAGGCGCGTGTTGTCGGCGGGTTCGAGGGAGAAGCGCAGGATCACGGTGGGTCGGCAAGAGTGGCCGCGGATTGTCGCTGGTGCGTGCATTCCCCGCCCTGCGCGGCCCGGCCGCTCCCGCACAATGCCGCCCCATGATCCAGCTGACCGCGCCCCAGGCCCCAGCGCTCGGGCGCCTGCCCCTCGTCCTGCTCTGCGCAGCCCTGCTGTGCCCGGCTGCCGCGCAGGCGCAGACGGTGACGCCCAGCCTGTACTGGGCGGCGACGCTGCACGGCTGGGCCGCCGCCATGCTGGCGCTGATGGCCACCGCGGTTGGCGTCGTCTCCAGCCTGCACCACCGCGAACGGCCCGCCAGCTTTCTGGTCGGCATGATGCTGAGCTGGGTGGTGCTGCGTGCCGCCACCGCGCCCGGCGCTGCGGGGCTCAGGCCGCTGTTGATGACGCTGCTGGTGCTGTGCGGCGTGCAATACCTGCTGCGGCAGATGAACTGGAAGCGCAGCTGGATCGACCATGCGTTGCTGATCCAGTGCCTGGTGGTGCCGGCCAGCCTGCTGGTCACCGGCGGCCAGGTCGTCGTGCTGGGCACGCTGTGGCACGTGGTGCTGGGGCTGGAGCTGGTGGTGGCGATGGGCTGGGCGCTGTGGTTGCGCCGCCAACGCCAGCAGTCCGCCGTGGACGACGCGCCGGGCGGCGACTTCCACCTGATGGCGGCCCTGCTGCTGCCGACCATGCTGGCCCTGGTGGCCGAGATGCTGCTGGCCGCCGTCAGCGAGACGCTGTGGTGGACGGCGTCGCCCTGGCTGGGACTGATGCTGCCGGTATTGATGCTGGGGCTGGGCCTGCAGTTGCTGAACAACGTCGCGCATGCCCGCGTGGACGCCGAGAAGCGTGCTGCGTCCCTGGAGCAGCGCATGGCCGAGCGCATCGCCGAGGTGGAGCGCAACCACGCCCAGCTCGCCGAGCAGAAGCTGGAGCAGGTCACCGAGCGCGAACGCAAGCGCATCGCCGCCGACCTGCATGACGACCTGGGCGCCAAGCTGCTGACCATCGTGCACACCAGCGAGTCCGACCGCATCTCGACGCTGGCGCGCGAGGCGCTGGAGGAGATGCGGCTGTCGGTGCGCGGCCTGACGGGCAAGCCGGTGCACCTGATCGACGCGTTGGGCGACTGGCGCGCCGAGGTGGTGTCGCGTCTGGGCCAGGCCAACATCCTGGCCGAATGGAAGTCGCCGGCCGAGGATGTGGAGCACACGCTGCAGGCGCGCTCCTATGTGCAGACGACGCGCATCCTGCGCGAGTCGGTCAGCAACATCATCAAGCACAGCGGCGCGACGCACGCCACCATCTCCTGCGCAGTCCAGGAGGGCGACTTCATCCTGACGATCCAGGATGACGGCCAAGGCATTCCGACGGAACTGGACGGACGGTTGGACAGAGGCCACGGCATGGCGAGCATGAAGTCACGCGCCAAGCAGATGCATGGCCAGTGCCTGGTTGAATCCGGCCCCGGCTGGGGTACTGTGATCCGTCTGACCATCCCGCTCTGAACAGCGCTCTGAATTCGAGGCCCCCATGAACCACATCCTGCTGCTCGAAGACATCCCCGAAATCCGCGCCTGGCTGAAGGCGCTGGTCAAGCAGGTGTTCGCCAACGCGCAGATCACCGAGTGCTCCCGCGTGCAGGACGCGCTGTCGCTGGTCAACGGCCAGCGCTTCACGCTGGCGCTGCTGGACCTGGGCCTGCCCGACGGCTCCGGCGTCGACGTCATCGCCGCGCTGCGCGAGAAGCAGCCCGAGGTGCAGTCGGTCATCGTCACCATCCACGACGACGACGAGCACCTGTTCCCCGCGCTGCAGGCCGGTGCCTTCGGCTACCTGCTGAAGGAGCAGTCGCGCGAGCTGCTGGTCGAGCAGTTGCAGCGCATGAGCCAGGGCGAGCCTCCGCTGTCGCCGTCCATCGCGCGCAAGGTGATCGCCTACTTCGCCGCGCAGGTGAAGAAGCCGACCTCGCCGCTGTTGCACGAGGTGTCGCTGACCGACCGCGAAACCGAGGTGCTGCTGCGCGTGGCCAAGGGCTTCACGCTGCCCGAGATCGGCGTGCAGCTGGGCCTGTCCCGCCACACGATCGCCGACTACGTGAAGCAGATCTACCGCAAGCTCAACGTGAGTTCGCGCGCCGAGGCTGCACTCGAAGCGCAGCGCTTGGGTTTGTTCGGGCGGAATTGATGGCCTGGGGATGGGCCAGCGTGCATGGCGCGCAGGTCCGTCCGCCCCTGACTCCGGACCGGCCCGGATAATGGGCCGATGATTGGAAGACTGACTGGCGTCATTGCCGAGAAATCCCCCCCTCAGGTCGTCATTGACGTGGCGGGCGTGGGCTACGAGGTCGATGTGCCGATGAGCACCTTCTTCAACCTCGGCGGCCTGGGTGACCGCGCCGTGCTGCTGACCCACCTAGTCGTCCGCGAGGACGCCCACCAGCTCTTCGGTTTCCTCACGCAGGAAGAGCGCGGCACCTTCCGCATGCTCATCAAGATCAGCGGCATCGGCCCCAAGATGGCGCTGGGGTTGCTGTCGGGCCTGTCCGTGCCCGAACTGGCCCAGGCAGTGTCGCGCCAGGAAGCCGGCCGGCTGACCAAGGTGCCCGGCGTCGGCAAGAAGACCGCCGAGCGGCTGCTGCTGGAGCTGAAGGACAAGCTTGGCCCCAACCTCGCGCTGCCGGCCACCATCGCCAACGATGCGCAGGCCGACATCCTGCAGGCCCTGGTCGCGTTGGGCTACAGCGAAAAGGATGCGGCCTCGGCGCTGAAGGTGCTGCCACCGGACGTGGGCGTCAGCGACGGCATCAAGCTGGCGCTGAAGAAACTGTCGTGAGCGTCACGCCATGAGCATCCAGACCGACGACTTCGCGCCCGCACCGCGCCTCGTGAACGCGGCGCCCGAGTCCAGCCGCGAGGAGGCGATGGAACGCGCGCTGCGACCCAAGCACCTGGACGACTATGTCGGTCAGGCCAAGGCGCGCGAGCAGCTGGAAATCTTCATAGGCGCGGCCCGAAAGCGCCGCGAGGCGCTGGACCACGTGCTGCTCTTCGGCCCGCCGGGGCTCGGCAAGACGACGCTTTCGCACATCATCGCCGCCGAACTTGGCGTCAACCTGCGCCAAACTTCCGGCCCTGTGCTGGAGAAGCCCAAGGACCTGGCCGCCATCCTGACCAATCTCGAGAAGAACGACGTCCTCTTCATCGACGAGATCCATCGCCTGAGCCCGGTCGTCGAGGAAATCCTCTACCCGGCGCTTGAGGATTACCAGATCGACATCATGATCGGCGAAGGCCCGGCGGCCCGCTCGATCAAGCTGGACCTGCAGCCCTTCACGCTGGTCGGCGCGACCACCCGGGCCGGCATGCTGACCAACCCGCTGCGCGACCGCTTCGGCATCGTCGCGCGGCTGGAGTTCTACACGCCGGCCGAACTGCAGCGCATCGTGACGCGCTCGGCCGGGTTGCTGGGCGCGCCCATCGACGCCGACGGTGCGCTCGAGATCGCCCGCCGCTCGCGCGGCACGCCGCGCATCGCCAACCGGCTGCTGCGCCGGGTGCGCGACTACGCCGAGGTCAAGGCCGACGGCCGCATCGTCGCCGGCATCGCCGACAAGGCGCTGGCGATGCTGGACGTGGACCCGCTGGGTTTCGACCTGATGGACCGCAAGCTGCTGGAGGCCATCGTGCACCGCTTCGACGGCGGCCCGGTGGGCCTGGAGAACGTCGCCGCCGCCATCGGGGAGGAGGCCGGCACGATCGAGGACGTCATCGAGCCTTACCTGATCCAGCAGGGTTTCCTGCAACGCACGCCACGCGGCCGCATCGCGACGCTGGCCGCCTACCGGCATCTCGGCCTCACACCGCCGGGCAGCAGGGCGCCCCCCGACCTTTTCGGGGATTGAATCGCGCCGTCGCCAAAAGCACGAGTCCATGAAAAAAGCGCCCCACTGGGCGCTTTTCACTTCAGATCCGGAGATCAGAAGTTGTGGCGGATACCGGCGGCCAGCGACGAGAAGTCGGGCAGCGAGCCCACGCCCGTGGCGTTGTAGTCGGTCTTCGTGTAGAAGCCGTAGACCTTGGTGCGCTTGCTCAGGTTGTAGTTATAGCCCAGCGTGTACTGCTTGGCGCCGCCACGACGGAATTCGGCATCGCCACCGGCCTTGGAGCCGCCGACGTTGACGTGGAACTCCGACTGGCCCAGCGTGTACATGGCCGACACGCGGCCGATGTCGCGCGCCTTGAAACCGTCGACTTCTTCGCGCTGGTAGTAGCCCGTCACCAGGAAGGGACCGAAACCGTAGTCGGCTTCCAGGCCATAGGCCTTGCGCTCGGCCGTCGCGCCAAACTTGTTGTTCTGCGCGAAGGTACCGGCAACGTGCAGGCCTGCGACCTCGTAGTTGACAGACAAGTCGTAGGCGCGGGGGCTGGTGCCTTCGCCAGCGCGCACGGAGCCGATGAAGTTGAAGCCGCCGACCGTCGGCGAGAAGTAGCCGACCTTGTTGGTGCGTGTGCCGAAACCGAAGCTCGAGAACAGGTTGTCAGCCGAGGTGCCGGTGTCGTGGTTGTGGTTGCTGGTGCGGTCAACCGACGAGAAGTACGAATCCGGGAACCAGGTACCCAGGCGAACGGTACCAAAGGCGCCGCTCAGCTCGACGTTGGCTTGACGGTTCCAGAACGTGGTGCCGCCCGAGGCCGCGCCAGTGTCAGATTCCAGGCCGTGCTCCAGGTTGAAGCCCGCCTTCAGGCCACCACCGAGGTCTTCGGTGCCGCGCAGGCCGAGACGCGAATTGTTGTTTTGCAGCACGGTCTTGCGATCCTGCGTGCCGATCTTCTGGTTTTCGACCGTGGTGTTCAGGCGACCCCACAGGGTGACGGAGCTTTGAGCGAAAGCCGGAGCTGCAACAGCAGCCAGGGCGGCGACGAGTGCGATCTTCTTCATCGTGTGCCTTTGCAGAGGGGGGTTGCGGCGGGTTGACGGCCCGGCCTTGGGGGACAAGTAAAGGTCAGTATAGAAGCGGGTTTACGCTGGCCCGCCTCGACCGACGCGTGGATGCAACAGTGGACTAGGGGCCCGGCAAGGGATGGACGCGCCTCAGGCGGCGATGTCGTCGGCGCTCAGGCCGGCCAGATGGTGGTCGTCGTTCCACCCGATCAGCGTGAAGCCATCACCCGTCGCGAGCAGGCGGTTGATGGCCGCATTGCCGAGTTGCCAGCTGCGCGGCGCATCCAGCGCCACGCGGGTCGCGGCCCGGTAGAGGCAGTCCAGCACGCCGCCATGCGCCACCAGCGCGATGCTCTGACCGGCGTGGGCCGCGGCGGCGCGGCGGGCGGCGTCCAGGCAGCGGGCACTGAAGGTCGTCAGGCTTTCGCCGCCACCGACGGGGAAATCGGGCTCGCGGCGGCGCCAGCGGGCCGCATCCTCGGGGTAGCCCTGGCTGATCTCGTCCCAGGTGAGCCCCTCGAAGCGCCCAAAGGCGCGCTCGCGCAGGGACGGGTCCAACCGGACCGGCAGCCCCTGTACCGCCGCCACGGCCTCGGCCGTCTGCCGCGCCCGGCTGAGATCGCTGGCATAGATGACGGCCAGCGGTTCGTCTGCCAGCGCCTGCGCCAGCCGCCCGGCCTGCGCCAGGCCCAGCGGGCTCAGCGCAATGTCGGTGTGCCCCTGGATGCGCGTCGCACGGTTCCAGGCGGTCTCGCCATGGCGGATCAGGATCAGCCGGGTCGCCTGTTCCAGCACTAGACGCCCCAGACGACGTCGGCGTTCTCCTTCAGGCTGCGCTGCATCAGCTCGCGCAGCGGCCAGGCGCGCTGGCGCAGCGACACGCCTTGCCGACGCGGCTCCGGCTCGCCGGCGGCCTTGGCCTCATCCACGCCTCGCTGGAACTGTGCCTCGTCGTCGGCGACGCCTGCCTCGAGCGCCTGGATCAGCCCGGGCAGCGCCCCGGCTTCGAGGATGCCTTGCGGCGCCGGCGAGCGCCCCAGCAGGCGCAGCACGGCATCGCCCGATTCGGCCATCATGACGACGTCGGCACCGGCCTTGGATTTGAAGCGGTAGAGCATGGCCGCATTGTGCGCGCGGCCGGCCACGGGTGTCAGCCGTTGCCCGCCAGGCCGAGCCAGCCGGACACGGGCGCATCGGCCACATGGCGGCGCGGGCGCACACGCTGCTCGAACTCGTCGGGCCGCAGCGGCGGCGCGAACAGGTAGCCCTGGAACTCATGGCAGCCGGACTGGGCCAGGAAGTCGCGCTGGGCTTCGGTCTCGACGCCCTCGGCAATGACCTGCAGGCCCAGCGCCCGGCCCATCTGCACGATGGCGTTGGCGATGCCCACATCGCTGGCGTCGCCGGGCAGCCCCTGCACGAAGCTGCGGTCGATCTTCAGCCGCTGGATGGGGAAACGCTTCAAATAAGCCAGCGACGAGTAGCCGGTGCCGAAGTCGTCGATGGACAGCGTGACGCCCAGGCTGGCCAGCGACCGCATGCGGCGCAGCGCCTCGTCGGCATCGCCCAGCAACACGCCTTCGGTCAACTCCAGTTCCAGCATGCTGGCGGGCAGCATGGCATCGCGCAGCGTGCCGGCGACGGCCTCGACGAAGCCGGCCTGATGGAATTGCAGCGCCGACACGTTGACGGCCACCGGCATGCGCAGGCCACGGCTGAGCCAGTGGGCCGCCTGCGCCACGGCCTCGCGCAGCACCCACTCGCCAATGGCGATGACGAAACCGCTTTCCTCGGCCAGCGGAATGAATTCGGCCGGCGAGATGTCGCCGCGCTGCGGATCGCGCCAGCGGATCAGCGCCTCGGCGCCGATGACGCGATCACTGCCGAGTTCCACCTGCGGCTGGTAGTGCAGGCGGAAGCGCCCTTCCGCCAGCGCCTGCCGCATGGCATGGTCCAGCCGCATGCGCGACAGCAGGTCCACCTCCTTGCGCGGCACGTGAAAGCGGAATCCGGCCCGGCCGCTCTCCTTGACCCAGTGCATCGCCCGCTCGGCGCTGGCCATCAGTTCGTCGGACGATCCGCCGTCCCCCGGGTAGAGCGCGATGCCGCAACTCGCGGTGACGGTGAAGCTCAGCGTGTCGAAGCTGAAGGGCTGGGCCAGCAACTGCTGCACGCGGCGCGCTGCGGCCTCGGCCTCGGCGGCCTGGGCGCCGTCGATGAGGATGGCGAATTCATCGCCGCCCAGTCGGGCCAGCGTGTCATTGACGCCCACGGCGCCGCGCAGCCGCTCGACGACCTCGCGCAGCACACGGTCGCCATAGCTGTGGCCCAGCGTGTCGTTGATCTGCTTGAAGCGGTCCAGGTCCAGGTGCAGCAGCGCGAAGGACGCCGGCACGGCGCCCGCGGCGACCTCGGCCATCTGCTGCAGGATGCGGTCGGCCAGCGCGCGGCGGTTGGGCGCGCCGGTGAGTGCATCGGAGCGGCCCAGCTCCTCGATGCGCTGGTGGGCGGCGAGTTTTTCACTGAGGTCGCGGAAGGAGAAGACGCGCCCGATGGGTTCGCCGCGGCTCATCTGCGGCAGCGACACCTGCTCCAGCACGCGGCCGTCGGCCAGGCGCAGCATGTCGCTGGAGCGCATCAGCGGCGCGTCCAGCAGCGCCTCGATGCGCAGCCGGTACTGCTCGCCGTCGCGCATGACGCGCTGCAGGCTCAGCCACAGGCCGGCGTCGCCCGGCTCGTGCAGCAGGCCGCCGGGCAGGTCCCAGAGCTTGGCGAAGCGGCGGTTGAAGCTGCGCACGCGGCCGGCCAGGTCGACGACGAGGATGCCGTCGGCGGTGGATTCCAGCGTCGCGCGCAACTCCGCCAGCAACGTCTCGCGCTCGGCCTCGGCGCGGCGGCGACGCGTCTGGTCGTACAGCAGCACCAGCCAGTAGCGGCTGCCGTCGGGCAGGTGGATGGGGCTGATCGAGCGGCTGACCCAGCGCGGCTGGCCGTCGGTGTGCGTCAGCACCGTGTCGGAGCGGATGCGGGCGAACGGGTCGCGCTCGGCGCCCTGCCAGAAGGCTTCGTCTTCGAGGGAGCCGCACAGCAGCGCCGGCGACTGTCCGAGGGCGCGTTCGGGCTTGAGCCCCAGCAGCCGCAGCGCCGCGCGGTTGATGCCCGTGACCACGAGGCTGTCGCCATCCACCAGCCAGGCCGGTTCGGGCAGGCTTTCCAGCAGGGCGCCGACCAGGGGCGGCGCCTCGGGGATGCGAGGCAGGTGCGCAGGCGCCTCGCGGCTGGCGTTCACGCGGCCAACTCCCCCGGCCCGGTACTGACGGCGTCGAAGAAGTAGGCGATGCGGGCCCGCGGGCTCAGATAGTCCAGCGACGCGCGCGGCAGGAACTGTGGCTTCAGGCTGCGACGGATGCCGAGGTCGGGCATCTCTTCAAGATTCAGGACCAGGGCCTCTTCCTTGGGCACCTTGACGTCGTGGACCATGACGCGGGGCTTCAGCGGCCGCGCCGAGTTGACAGACACGACCAGCGCGTAGCGGTCGTCGGTGAGCTGCACCGTGGAGCCCGGCGGATAGACGCCCATCATGCGGATGAAGGCGTTCAGCATGGTCGCGTCGAAACGGTTGCGGCCTTGCGCGAACATCAGCGACAGCGCCTCGTGCGGCGTCATCGCCTTGGACGTGAGCAGCGGATTGCACAAGCCGTCGAAGCGGTTGACCAGCGCGACGATGCGCGCACCCGTGCTCATGCGGTCCATGTTGATGCGCTGCGGGAAGCCGCTGCCATCGGCGTGCTCGTGGTGCTGCGCAATGATGAGCAAGGGGCCAGGCGCCAGGCCCATGGCCTGCGCGATGGCCACGCCCTTGGCGACGTGCTGCTGGTAGGCCTGGGTCTCGGCGGCCGTGAAGCTCTCGTCGCGGTGGCGCAGGCGCGGTGCGATTTCCAGCTTGCCGACGTCGTGCAGCAGCGAGCCCACGCCCAGGTCCATCATCTCGTCGCGGCCCAGGCCGAAGGCGCGGCCCAGCAGCAAGGCAATGATGCAGACGTTCAGCGCGTGCGCGGTGGAGCGGTCGCCGGCCGACTCGTTGAGCAGCCGCATGTTGAGGTCGCCCTCGACCAGCATCTTGTCCAGCAGCGCGGCGGTCAGGCCTTCGGCATGGCCGCGGGCCTGGTGCGGGTCGGAATGCACCTGCTCCATGACGCTGCGAAATCCTTCGGTGGCCTCGCTGTACTGCGCCTCGCACAGGCGCAGCGCCTCGCGCTGGGCGGCCAGCGCCAGGCGGTGGGCTTCGCGCGCCAGGTCCTCGGGACTGGGATCGTTGGCCGCAGCCGGCCCGGTCGGCGCGGCCGCTTCGGCTTGGGCGGCGGGCGCCGTCTCGGGCTGCAGCGACAGGTCGCTCTTGGCCGGGCTCCAGCGCACCTGGGTCAGGCCCAGGCGGCGCAGGATGAGCAGTTGATCGCTGGACGCGATCTTGAAGCTCGACAGCGGGAAGGGATGAGACATCCAGCCCAGGTCCAGATGAATGAACATCCCGACCGTCAACTGGTTGACATCGATCAGTGGATCGCTGGTTCTGTCCTGCATTCGCTCATACCCGCAACGGGCACCCCTCGACCCGGCCCTGCTCCGGCACCACGGCCCGGACCACGGAACGGCCTCCTGACAAATCTCAATTCGGTTTTTTCGCCCGCGGCACTCAGGGAATATTGCCCTTGCCTTGGCGCAGCGCGGAGCTTAGCGCCTGAACGTGACCGATTTTCCGTTGCTTTCTCGGGGCAAACGCGAAGGAATGCATGCAATGCGGCCCACCGTCGAGCCGCGGATGAGCCGCGGGAAGCCTCAGCGTTTCGCGCGATGGTGCCCGATCAGGCTGTGATACCAGTGCGCGCTGTCCTTGGCCAGGCGCTGCTGCGTCGCGTAGTCGACGTGGAAAAGGCCGAACCGCTTCGTGTAGCCGGAGTTCCACTCGAAGTTGTCGAGCAGGCTCCAGTAGAAATAGCCCCGCACGTCCACGCCCAGGCCCATGGCCGTGGCCAGCGCCTGCAGGTGGCCCGACAGGTAGGCGATGCGTTCGGCGTCCGGCACATGCGGCTGGGGCCTGTCGACGACGCGGTCGGCGTTGGCCATGCCGTTCTCGGTGATGTAGATCGGCGGCGGCGAGTACTCGCGGCCCAGGCGCACCAGGTGGGCGGCGAACACCTCGGGCACGACTTCCCAGCCCATGTCCGTGAAACCGCGCCGGCCCGGCCCCTGGGCGGCCTGGCCGGTCGCGCTGATCAGGTTGCGCGTGTAGAAGTTGACGCCCAGGAAGTCCAGCGGCTGGCCGATGCGGGCGAGGTCGCCGGGCTCGATGCGCGGCGCGTCGGCGCCGACATGCTCGATGACGTCGGCCGGGTAGGCGCCGCGGAAGATCGGGTCCATGTACCAGCGCACGTTCAGCCCGTCGTCGATGCGCGCGGCGCGCCGGTCGGCCTCGCTGGGCGTCGCGGGGAAGGACGGCGTGTGGTTCAGCACGATGCCCAGCTTCGCCGTCGTCTCGGCCCGCATCGCCGCGATGGCGTCGCCGTGCGACAGCATCAGGTGATGCGACACCTGCAGGCTCTCGGCCCGGCTGGTGTGGCCGGGCGCGAACTGCGCGGTCTCGTAGCCCAGCGTGGCGGTGCACCAGGGTTCGTTGTGCGTGGCGATGCTGGCCAGGCGGTTGCCGAAGCGGCGCGCCACCTCGGCGGCGTAGTCGGCGAAGCGCGGCGCGATGTCGCGCGACAGCCAGCCGCCGATGCGCTCATGCAGCGCCTCCGGCAGGTCCCAGTGGTAGAGCGTGGCGTGCGGCTGCAGGCCGGCTTCGAGCAGCGCGTCGATGAGCCGGTCGTAGAAGGCAAAGCCGGCCTCGTTCCAGGCGCCCTCGCCCAGCGGCTGCACGCGCGGCCACGAGAAGCTGAAGCGGTAGGCGTCCAGGCCCAGGCCGCGCATCAGCGCGATGTCGTCGCGGAAGCGGTGGTAGTGGTCGCAGGCGGTGTCGATGTCGGACGCGTCCTTGATGCGGCCGGGCTGGCGGCAGAAGGCGTCCCAGATGGACGCGCCCTTGCCATCCGTGAAGGCCGCGCCCTCGATCTGCGCGGCGCTGGTGGCGGCACCCCAGATGAAGTCGCGCGGGAAGGCACCGGCCAGGGCGGCGAGGTCGAGGTGTTCGGGGTCGAGAAGATGCATGGTGTGGGCTACTTGACCGCGCCGGCCGCGATGCCGGCGACGAGCTTGCGGGCGCTGAAGAGATAGACGATGAGCAGGGGCAGCAGGGCCAGCGCGCTGCCGAGCATCAGCGCCCCCCATTCGGTGTTGTTGGGGCTCTGCATGGCGCGCAGCGCCAGCGGCAGCGTGTAGTTCTCGACGGACCGCATGACCACCAGCGGCGCCATGAAGTTGTTCCAGCTGGCGATGAAGGTGATGAGCGCCAGCGTGCCTAAAGCGGGGCGCAGCAGCGGCAGCACGACGCTCCAGAACGTGCGCCATTCGCCGGCGCCGTCCATGCGCGCCGCGGCCAGCAGCTCGCGCGGCACCGCCTGCAACGCGGCCTGGCGCATCAGGAACACGCCTAGAGCGCCGCAGCCGGCCGGCACGTACAGCGCGCGCGGCTGGTCCAGCCAGCCCAGCCACTGCATGACCATGAAGCTGGGGATCATGTTCAGGAAGCTGGGCACCATCATCGTGCCGAGCACGACGGTGAAGAGCTTGTCGCGGCCGCGGAACTGCAGCAGCGCGAACGCGTAGCCGGCGGCCGAACACAGCACCAGGTTCAGCACCGTGGTCAGGGTGGCGACGTACAGCGAGATCGCCAGGTTGCGCCAGAACGGCAGCGCGGCCAGCAGCAGCTCGAAGTTCAGGCCCGCCGCGTCGCCGAACCCCAGCGGCGGCGGCACGTTGAAGATGCTGTTGCGCTGGTGCGTGGCGAAGACGAAGGTGAACCAGATCGGCGCCAGCACCAGCAGCGCGCCCAGCGCCAGCACGGCCCACGTCGCCACGGGCGGGCGGCTACGCATGGCCACCGCCCTTGCCGAACAGCCGCGCGTTCAGCCAGGCCAGCGCGGCGATCAGCGCAAACAACGCCCAGGACAGCGCCGAGGCGGTGCCGAAGTCGCCGTCATTGAAGGCCGTCTGGTACATGAAGATGGCCGCCGTCATCACCGAACGGGCCACGCCCTTCTCGGTGTCCACCAGGATGAACGGCTCCTCGAACAGCTGCAGCGAGCCGATCAGCGTCAGCGTGACGGCGAAGAAGATCATGGGCCGCAGCTGCGGCAGCGCGATGCTCCAGAACTGCCGCCAGGGCGGCGCGCCGTCCAGCCGCGCGGCCTGGAAGATCTCGTCGTCCAGCGTCTGCATGGCGGTCAGGTACAGCACCAGGTTCCAGCCCAGGTAGCGCCAGAACACGACGAACGCGACGGCCGGCTTGGTCCAGGCCGAGTCGCCCAGCCAGTCCGGCAGGTGGGCGGCATCCAGGGGCAGCCAGGCGCCGACCAGCGGCAGGCGCGTCAGCTCGGCCAGCGCGACGTTGATGAGGCCGTAGTCCTTGGAGTACAGCGTCATGAAGATCAGCGCGATGGCGACGCTGGACGTGATGTAGGGGACGAAATAGGCGCCCACCAGCAGGTCGCGCCCCTGGTGCACCCGGCGGTGGATGAAGAACGCCATCGGCAGCGCGACGAGGTGCTGCGGCAGCCCGGCCGCGAGCGCCAGCCACACCGTGTTGCCCAGGCCCTGGATGAACCACGGGTCCGTCAGGCCCATCGCATAGTTCTCCAGGCCCACCCAGCGCAGGGCGGCCAGGCCTTCGGACGGCTCCCACTGGTGGAAGGACAGCCACAGCGAGAACAGCAGCGGGAACAGCCCGAACACGGCGAACAGGATGAAGAACGGCGCCACGAAGGCGTAGGGGGTGAGCCTGTTCATCTGCGGGTTCTGCGAATGACGAGGGCGCGGGCTTCGGCCAGCGCCTCGGGGATGGGGCGGCCCTGCGACACGACGTCCTCGAACGCCGAGCGCACGATGGCGGTGGCCAGCGCGTCATGCTTGTGCACGGGCGTGGCCGGCACGCGGTGGGCGATGTCGCGCCACAGCTGGCGGGCGCGCTGGCCGCCGAGGTAGGCGATGGGCTCGTCCATGACCGGGTCGTCGTGCGCGGCCAGCAGCGCCGGGAAGGCGTCCAGCACGCGCAGGCCTTGCAGCTGCGTCGCGCGGTCGAACACCATCTGGCGGATGAAGGCCCAGGCCGCGGCCTTGTTAGGCGCGTGCTTCGGGATCGCGTAGAAGCTGCCGCCGTAGCTGGCCACCAGGCCGCCCGGCAGCGGCGCGCTGCGCCACAGGCCGGCCTGCGCCGGCGCCAGCCAGTTCTTCAGGTGGCCGGCCAGCCAGCAGCCCATCATCTGCGTGGCCACGCGGCCCTGGCGGAACGCGGCGCCCCATTCGTTGCCCCAGGACGGCGCCTTCAGGTCCAGGCCCGCGCGACGCACGGCCAGGCCCAGTTCGAAGGCGCGCTGGAAGCGCTCGTTGCCCACCAGCACCTCGCCGCCGCGGCCGAAGTAGATGCCCTCGCCGTCGGCCAGGCCCACGCGCAGCAGGATGTCGCGCAGCTCCGCGGCGTCGGTCAGCAGCGCGGCGCCGGTGGCACGCTGCAGCTGCCGGCCGGCCTCGATGTAGCCCGGCCACGAGCCGGTCAGGTCGGCTTCCCTGAGCCCGGCGCGCTCCAGCAGGTCCAACCGGTACAGCAGCGTGCCGGGGCCGATGTCGGCAGGCATCGCGATCAGCGCGCCCTGCGGCGAGCGGCCCTGGGTGACGGCGAAGCGCGGCAGCGCGCCGAGCAGCGGGCCGGCGTCGTAGGGGGCGCCGAGCAGGTCCTCCAGCCCGCCACCGGACGCGAACTTGCCGATGAAGCGCAGGTCCAGCGCCATCACGTCGGGCTGGCCGCTGCCGGTGGCCAGCACGGCGCTCATCGCGTTGTGGTGGTCGGCATAGTTGCGCGACACCAGGCGCAGCGGCGCCTCGGGGTGGGCGCGGTCCCAGGCGGCCTGCGCGGCCTTGGCGGCGCGGTCGAGGTCAGGAAAACTCGCCACCGTCAGAGGCGCCACGGCAGGCTGCGCGGCGGCCGGCAGGGACAGCGCCAGTGGCGCGGCCAGCAGCGTGCGGCGGGAGACAGGCATGGAGAAAAAGCGGGCGGGCGCCATCAGAGGAGGAGACGTTGGGGCGGCCCGCCCGGGGCCGAAGGGGACAACGAGGGGTCGGCCGGCCTCAGAAATCCGTGCCGACGTTGACGCCGACCGTGCGCGGCGGCTTGTACTGCGCGGTGAAGATGCCGCCCGCGCCGCCACCGGCACTGGTCTTGACCTTGCCGTCCGTCACGTTGCGCACGAACACGTCGGCGTACCAGCTCTTGGCCTGGTAGCGCGCGCCGAGGTCCAGCCGGGCATAGGACTTCTGCAGGTCGCCATCGGTCACGCCGCCATACAGCGCCGGGTTGTAGCGCGCGTTGCCGGAGGCCAGGTTGAAGACCGACAGGTAGCTCTTGGTCTCGTAGTGCAGCGCCATGCGCGGTGCCAGCGTGGCCTCGCCGCCGAGGTGGAAGCTGTGTTCCCACAACAGCGTGGCGCTCAGGCGCGGTGCATGCGGCATCTCGTTGCCGGTCACGTCCAGGCAGTTGCTGCTGATGTAGCCGCTGCTGGGCACGCCGGGCGTGTTGTAGGCGCGCGGGTCGGTGCAGGCGGGCAGCGAGTAGTCGTTGGAGAAGCCGACCAGCTCGCCCAGCTTGCTCTTGGTGAACGCGCCGGAGAGGTGCACGCGGTCGTCGGCCGTGGGCTTGACGGCGATCTCGAACTCCAGCCCGCTGACCTTGGCGCCCTTGGCGTTGGAAAAACCGAAGAAGCGCGCGCCGGTGGGGTCGATGGCCGGTGCGCCGAACTGGTAGTCGCGGAAGTTCAGGTGGTAGACCGCCGTGTTGAACGTCATCGCGCCGTCCAGCAGCGTGGCCTTGTAGCCGACCTCGTAGCTGGTCAGGTTCTCGGGCTTGTAGGTGGCGCCGCGGTCCTGCAGGCCGCCGGACTTGTAGCCGGTGGCCACACTCGCGTAGACCATGTTCGTCTTGTCGATGTCGTAGCTCAGGCGCGCGAGGTAGGTCGCCTTGCTGCCCGAGTAGCGGCCGTCGTTGACGTCGCCCTGGCCGAAGCCGCAGCCGCCCTTGAGGTCGGGGCCGCCGGTGTCGCAGCCCGGGTCCACCGGCACGGCGGGGAACGCGGGGTCATAGGCCCAGCCGTGGCCGCGACCGTTGATGTTCTCGCGCACGTCGTGCGTGTAGCGCACGCCGCCGGTCAGGTGCAGCGCATCGCTGACGTTCCAGGTCGCCTGGCCGAACACGGCCTTGCTGTCCACCGTCTCCTTGGGCTGCACGAAGCTGCCCTGCCAGCCGACGGTGCCTTCCTGCGTGCCGTTGAAGATGGGGATGTCGAAGCGGATGCCGTTGTTCTCGGCGCCGTAGTACAGGCCCAGGATCCAGTCCACGTCGTGCTGGCCGGTGGACTGCAGTTGCAGCTCGTGGCTGTGCGAGCGGTACTTGCTCCAGTTGGTGCGGTCTTCCTGGAAGCCCGCCCCGCCGGTGGCAAAGCTCGTGGGCGAGCCGCCCTGGCCCATGTCCTGGTCGAAGGTGCCGGAGCCCGAGAACTTGCTGACGCCGGCCACGTACGACAGGCGCACGGTGCTGGACAGGTCGTAGTCCAGCCGGCTGCGGATGACGTCGGAGTTGCGGTTCAGGTAGGGCGCGGTGTCGATCAGCGCGGACCAGAACTTCTGCCCGGGGCGCGGGTTCTGCACCAGCGCCATGGACGGCGTGCCGCGGTCCTGGAAGCGCTCGTACGAAACATCCCAGTGCAGTTCGGGCGTGGGCTGCCAGGCGAAGCTGACGCGGGCGCCGGTCTGGTCCTGCGCGCTGTACTTCTTGCCGCCCTGCACGAACAGGTTGTAGTTGATGGGCTTCCACTGCGCGAGCGTGTTGGTCGGGCTGGCGGCCAGCCAGGCGGCCTGCTGCTGCGCGACCGTGTAGCGCACCGGGTTCTGGTAGTCGACATAGCCGTCGTGCTGCTCATGCGCGAAGGCGAAGCGCACGGCCATGTCGTTGCCCAGTGGCACGTTGAAGCTCGCACGCGCGCCCAGGCGGCCGAAGTTGCCCATGCCGACTTCGGCGTTGCCGGACTGGGTCTTGAGCTGCGCCGGGGCGGTCTTGAAGTTGACCGCACCGACTGTGGAATTGCGCCCCCACAGCGTGCCCTGCGGGCCGCGCAGCACTTCCACGCCGGCCATGTCGAACATCAGCGCGGCGGCGCCCTCGGGGCGGGCCGTGTAGACACCGTTGACGAACAGCGCCACCTCGGGGTCGGCGTACTCGGTCTTGGCCGTGTCGTTGCCGATGCCGCGCAGCGTCATCGTCGTCACGCCGTGGTCGCCCTGGGCGGTGGCCTGCAGGCCCGGCACGAGGTGGACGATGTCCAGGATGGTCGTCATGTGCGCGTCTTCCAGCGCTTCGGCGCTGATCGCGGTGACGGCCACCGGCGTCTTCTGCAGCGAGGTGGTCTTCTTCGTCGCGGTGACGATGACCTCGGGCAGCTTGGTGGTCTCGGTGGCAGCCTTGGCGGTCTGCGCCCACGCCGGCGCGGCACCGGCCAGCAGGGCCAGCACCGCAAGTTGGATGGGGGTACCCAGGGCCGAGCAGGCCGGGCGATGGCAGCGATTCATGGTGTCTCCTAGCTGGTTTGTTGCGCTGGGCGCGCTGGATTCGTCGATCCAGTGAAAGCATCTTGCCCGACCGTTGACAACGCTGTCAACACAAAAAGACAACGTTGTCTTGTTTCCCGCTACCATCTCCCAGGAGACATCCGGGAAAGTCCCAGGTCCTTGATATACAAAGGAAATCGCGCATGACAGCGGTTCGCAGCATCCTCGTCGTCGGCGGCGGCAGCGCCGGCTGGCTGGCCGCGGCCTACCTGGCCCGCACGCTGGGCGTGGGCGACGCCGCCGGCCCGCGCATCACGCTGGTGGAGGCGCCGGGCATCCCGACCATCGGCGTCGGCGAAGGCAGCTTCCCGTCGCTGCGCGGCACGCTGGCGGCCATCGGCATCCCGGAGGACCGCTTCATCCGCGAGGCGAACGCGACGTTCAAGCAGGGCATCCGCTTCGACCACTGGGTGCGCCGCCCCGGTGAGCCGGGCGCGGACCACTACTTCCACCCCTTCAGCCAGCCCAGCCAGCGCCCCGGCGGGCCGGAGCTGCTGCCGTACTGGCTGCTGGGCGCGGCCGAGGGCAGCGCATTCGCCGAGGCCGCGACGCTGCAAAAGCGCGTGGCCGACGCATCGCGGGCGCCCAAGCGCGTGACCGATGCCGACTACCTCGGCGCGCTGAACTACGCCTACCACTTCGACGCCGGCCGCTTTGCCGCGTTGCTGGCCGACGAGGCGCGGGCGCTGGGCGTCTCGCACATCGCCGCGACGGTGGAACGTGTGGAGGTCGGCGACGGCGGCCTCATCACCGCCGTGCACACCCGCGAGGCCGGCGCGCTGCGTGCGGACCTGTATCTGGACTGCACGGGCTTTCACGCGGCGCTGATCGGTGGCGCGCTCGCCTCGCCGTTCAAGAGCCTGGCCGACCGCCTGTTCGTCGACCGCGCCCTGGCCATCCAGGTGCCTTACCCGCGCGCCGATGCACCGATCGCGTCGTCCACGATCTCCACGGCTCAGACGGCGGGCTGGATCTGGGACATCGGCCTGCAGCAACGCCGCGGCATTGGCCACGTCTATTCGAGCCGCCACATCGACGACGGGCAGGCCGAGGCGCAACTGCGCGCCTACATCGGCCCGGCGGCCGACGGCATCAGCGCGCGCCGGCTGGATCTGCGCATCGGCTACCGCGAGACGCAATGGCTGGGCAACTGCGTGGCCGTCGGGCTGTCATCGGGCTTCATCGAGCCGCTGGAAGCGTCGGGCCTGGGCCTGGTGGAGGCGGCCGTCTACCTGGTCGCCCACCTGTTCCCGCACGACGGCCAGTTCGACGCCGCGGCGCGCCAGTTCAACGCGCAGATGCGCACGCGCTACGAGCGCATCGCCGACTTCGTGAAGCTGCACTACGCGCTGAGCCAGCGCCCCGAGCCGTTCTGGCGCGACAACGCCGACGCGGCCACGCGCTCCGGCCTGCTCAGCGAACAGCTCGCGATGTGGCGCACGCGCGCGCCGCACCGGCTGGACTTCATCACCGACCTGGAGATGTACCCGCCGTCGAGCTGGCAGTACGTGCTGTACGGCATGGAGTACGCAACGACCCTGCAGCCCAACGCCGCCGCATGGCCACGGGCTGCCGAGGCGCGACAGGAGTTCGCGGCGCTCAGGCAGCTCGCCCCGCGCGCGATGGCCGACCTGCCGGCCCACCGCGCGCTGGTCGAGCACCTGTGCGCGCGCGGCTAGCGGGGCTGACGCAGCGAGCGCAGCCGGTGGACTTCCTCGATCAGGTCCACCACCAGCGCCGCCAGCTCCGGGTTGGCGTCGAAATCGCGCTCGAGGGCCAGCAGGCGGCGCGCGCGGTGCAGTTGCGGGCTGGCGAAGCGGCGCGCCGCGCCTTCACCGCTGCAGCAGACCAGCAGCCCGGCGTCGAGCCGCTCGTGCAGCCAATCGGCGTCCACACCGCAGGCACACGCCAGCTCTTCCAAACTCAGCGCGTGCTCGTCGATGACGAGGCCGACCAGCACGGGGTCACCGGCCATGGCTCGCGTCGTCCGCTGCGGCACGCGGCTGGAAGCGGGTCTCCAGCGTCGCGGCCATGGACTCGTAGGCTTGGCGTGCGCCCGCCAGCGTGGACGGCGGCAGCACCACGGCCACCTCCAGCACCAGGTCGCCGGCCGGCTCGCCCTTCAGCCCCTGCCCACGCAGGCGCAGGCGCTTGCCGTGCGGCGTGTCTGGCGGCACGCTCACGCTGACCCGCCCGCCGGGCGTCGTCGTGGCCACCTCGGCGCCCAGCGCCGCCTCCCAAGGTGCGAGCGGCAACCGGTCACGCACATCACGGCTGTCTGTGGGGTCGGCGCCGTGCTGCTTGAACTGGATTTCCAGGTAGAGATCCCCGGCGGCCGCGCCGCCACGGCCCGCCGAACCCTGCCCGGGCAGGCGGATGTGCTGCCCGGCCTGGATGCCCTTGGGGATCTGCACCTGCACCTGGCGCAGCGCGACGGCGCGGTGGCCGTTCTCGTCGGGCGCCAGCGTCCGCACCGTGACGGCGCGGACGGCGCCAGCGACCGAATCCGCGTCGTCGATGACCAGCCTGACATGCTCGTCGGCACCGCGCGCGGGCTTTGCATCGGCCGGCTCGGCCTGCGCCGCGCGACCGAACATGCTGGTGAAGAAATCGGTGAAGCCTTCGCCCTCGCCGCGGCGCCCCGCCTTGGGCTCGCCATCGAACTGGAAGCCCTGTTGCCAGTCGCCGGGCATCTCGCGCGCCGCACCGGGCTGGCCGTCCGAGAGCTGGCCCGCCTTGAGCTGGCGGCGCCGCACGCCGTCGTAGGCAGCCCGCCGTTGCGGGTCGGACAGCACCTCGTAGGCCTCATTGACCCGGGCCATCGCGGCGTGGGCGGGCGTCGTCGGGTTGATGTCCGGGTGGTGCAGGCGCGCCAGACGCCGGTAGGCCTGCTTGATCGCCGGCGCGTCGGCGTCGGCAGCCAGCCCCAACACCTGGTAGTAGTCCTCGAAGCGCACGGCAGCGAACCCCATCACCGCGGTCGGGCAAGGCCGATGTCGCATCGCGGGGCACTGCCCCTGGGGTCGGGAGGTCTCATCGCCGCGCTCCGTGCCGTGGAGCCCCGACTTTGAATTTGCCGCGCACCTGCCGCCATCGGACGGCACCGCCTGCGCGGGCCCACCGCGTCCTACAGGCGGGTCGCCCGTCAGCGCGCCCGCGTCGAGTCCCGCACGACCAGTTCGTGCGGCAACACCTGGTGCAACTCGGGCTCGGCCGGTGAGGCCCCGTCAGGGCGTTGCGCGGTGACCAGCATCTCGACGGCCATGCGCGCCATCTCGGCCACGGGCTGGCGCACGGTGGTCAGCGGCGGCCACACCAGCGCGGCGGCAGGCGAATCGTCGAAGCCGGTGATGGACAGTTCGCCGGGCACGCTCAGGCCCAGGCGCTGCGCCGCAGCCAACACGCCCAGCGCCATGTCGTCGTTGCTGGCGAACACGGCCGTGGGCCGCTGGCGGCGGCTGAGCAGTTGGTGGGCCGCATCACGGCCGCTGGCGAAGGTGAACAGTCCGGGCTGGATCAGCTCGGGGTCCGGCTCCAGGCCGTGCGAGCGCAGGGCGTTCATGTAGCCCTGGTAACGCAGCGCGCTGGCCGACTGGTCGGCCGGCCCCGTGATGAACGCGATGCGCTGGTGCCCCAGGCTGAGCAGCAGGTTCGTGATCTCCTCGGCGGCATGCACGTCGTCGATGCGCACGGAGGGCACGCCCTCGACATCGCGCTCGGGGGACATCAGCACGCACGGCGTGCCGCTGTCGCGCAGCGCGGCCAGCACCTCGGGGTTGTCGCACAGCGGCGGCGTGAGGACCATGCCGTCGGGCCGCAGCGCCATGACCATGCGATCGATCTGCTGGCGCAGGTCCGGCGCATCGTTGTGCAGCGATTCGACGACGAGGTGATAGCCCAGCTCGCGGCAGCGCAGCGTCGCGCCCTGCTGCACGCTGGCGACGAAGCTCGCGCTCGGGTCGTAATACAGCAGGCCGATCAGGAAGGAGCGGCCGCCGGCGAGGCTGCGGGCCGACTGCTTGGGCCGGTAGCGCAGCGCCTCCACCACCTTGAGCACCTGATCCCGGGTGCTCTCGTGCACACCAGGTTCATGGTTGAGCACGCGCGACACCGTCTTGATCGACACGCCCGCCTCGCGGGCCACGTCGACGATGGTGGGGCTGCGGATGTTCATGCCCCTCGTCCAAGGCAAGCCTTGGACGGTCCCGCGAGGGGACGGCGATGCTTGCAGGGGTTACCCCACAAGCACATCGCCAGACGGGCCGGCTTGGGAGCGGCCCGGCGCTCGGCCCGATGGCGACTCATGGAAACAGAAGTTACTTCTTCTTGGCCTTGGCGGCCGGCTTGGCAGCAGCCTTGGCGGCGGGCTTGGCAGCGGCCTTCTTGGCGGCCGCCTTGGGGTCCACGGCAGCCTTGAAGCCGGCGCCGGCGGTGAACTTGGGCAGCTTGGCGGCGGCGATCTTGATCTTGTCGCCGGTGCTGGGGTTCACGCCGTTGCGGGCGGCACGTGCGTGCTGCTTGAAGGAGCCGAAGCCGGGGATCGACACCGCACCACCCTTTTTGACGGTGGTGACGATGGCGTCCAGCAGGGTCTCGAGGACGCGGCCAGCTTCGGCCTTGCTCAGCTCGTGCTTGGCGGCCAGGTGTTCGATCAGATCGGTCTTGTTCATGCGGGGGGTCTCGTCCAAAACGCGCCCGAACGGCTCGGGCGGCGAGATTGTGGCGCATACAGTCGGGCCAGAGCCCCGTATCCATCGCCAATGTCACCGCCTGTGCACTTTGCCTCGCTGCTCGACGCCCTGCCCCAGCAGGTCTGGAAGGCTGACGCGCAGGGTCGCCTGCTGTGGATGAACGCGCGCCTGGCCGAAGCGCTGAATCGCCCGGCGCTGCCGGTGCCGCTGGTGAACTGGCTGCATGCCGACGACCGCGACGCCTTCGCCGAGCGCTGGGCCGCGGCGCAGCGGCAGCAGCGATTCGAGATGGAGTACCGGCTGGGCAACACCTGGATGCTCGCGCAGGCGCAGCGCCTGCCGGAATCGCCGCTGTGGCTGGGCACGCACACCGACATCACGGCGCGGCGCGCGGCCGAGGCCCGGCTGAACGAACACGACGAGGTCTGGAAGCTGGCGCTGGAGTGCAACGGCGACGGGGTGTGGGACTGGCACGTGCAGGCCGGCATCGAGAACTACTCGGACCGCTACCTGCGCCTGTACGGCTTCGAGCCGGGCGACGTGGAAGCGACGCCCGAAGCGTTCGATGCCCGCACCCACCCGGACGACCTCGCGCAAATGGACAAGGACCGCGAAGAGCATTTCTCCGGCCGCACCGCCGTCTACCGCAACGAGCACCGCGTGCTGGCCAAGGACGGCACGTGGAAGTGGATCCTGAGCCGCGGCATGGTCATCGAGCGCGACGCCGCGGGCCAGCCGCTGCGCATGGTCGGCACGCACACCGACATCACCGACCGCAAGCGCCAGGAAGCGCTGGTGTGGCAGCAGGCGCGCGTGGACACGCTGACCGGCCTGCCCAACCGGCGCTCACTGCGCGAGCGCATCGAACGCGCGTTGGCGCTGCGCGAGATGCGCGGCGAGGCGCTGGCGGTGATGTTCGTGGACCTGGACCACTTCAAGGAGGTGAACGATTCGCTGGGCCACGACGTCGGCGACGCGCTGCTCGTGCAGGTGGCCGCACGGATGCAGGCCTGCATGCCCTCCGGCGGCATCGTCGCCCGCATGGGCGGCGACGAATTCACCGTGCTGCTGGCCACGCGGGACGCAGCCGCAGCGATCGAGCGCGTGGGCCAGGCGTTGCTGGAGACCCTGTCATCGGCGTTCGAGGTGAGGGGCGAGCGGGTCTATGTGTCCGCCAGCATCGGCGTGAGCCTGGCGCCGCGCGACGGCGTCGAGATCGAGGCGCTGTTCAAGCACGCCGACCAGGCGCTGTATGAGGCCAAGGGTGCCGGCCGCAACCGCATGAGCCTGTTCACACCGGCATTGCAGGAGGCCGCACAGCGCCGCGCACGGCTGGCGGCCGAGCTGCGCGAAGCGCTGCCGCTGCGGCAGTTCAGCCTCGTGTACCAACCCATCCTGTCATTGCGCGCGCTTGACGCACCGCCGCGCAAGGCGGAAGCGCTGCTGCGTTGGACGCACCCGCAACTTGGCGCCGTCAGCCCCGCGCATTTCATCCCGGTGGCGGAGGCCAGTGGCCTCATCGTGGACATCGGCGACTGGGTCTTCCGCGAGGCCGCTGCGCAGGCCCTGGCCTGGCGGTCGGCGGGGCATGCAGCGTTTCAGATCAGCATCAACAAGTCGCCGGTGCAATTCCTCAGCGAACGCAGCCACCGGCTGCGGCCGGACTGGATCACGCACCTGCGTGGCCTCGGGCTGCCGGGCGACGCACTGGCGGTGGAGATCACCGAAGGACTGCTGCTGGAGCGCGACGAGGCCGTGGCAGCGCGGCTGCGCGCGCTGCGCGAGGCCGGGCTGTCGATTTCGCTGGATGACTTCGGCACCGGCTACTCGTCGCTGGGCTATCTGCAGCACCACGAGATCGACACGGTGAAGATCGACCGCAGCTTCGTCGCCGGGCTCGATGACGGCGGCAAGGCGCTGGCGCTGTGCCGGGCCATCGTGACGATGGCGCATGAGCTGGGGATGGAGGTCGTCGCGGAAGGCGTCGAGACCGAGGCGCAGATGCTCGCACTGAAGGACATGGGCTGCGACTGGGGGCAGGGGTGGTGGTTCGGCAAAGGGGTGGCTGCCGGGGAGTTTGAGCGGAGGTGGTTTTCTGAGACCGCTTAAGGCTCGGCTGGCGCCATGACGCCTTTGCCGCGTTCCGCGTCCCACCAGGCGCTGCGCGCCAGCGTGGTCGAGTCCTCTCCTGGGCACCAAAGCAAAAAGGCCAGCGCTTTCGCGCTGGCCTTTTTCTTTGTTTGGTGCCCAGGAGAGGACTCGAACCTCCACGGAGTTACCCGCTAGTACCTGAAACTAGTGCGTCTACCAATTCCGCCACCTGGGCTTTCAGGGAGGCCGGACTATAGCCCAACTTTCACGGCGTCCGGGCCAATCACGGTCAGATGTCGAACTTGACGCCCTGCGCCAGCGGCAACTCGCTGGAGTAGTTCACCGTGTTGGTCGTGCGGCGCATGTAGGCCTTCCACGCGTCCGAACCGCTCTCACGCCCGCCACCGGTTTCCTTCTCGCCGCCGAACGCGCCGCCGATCTCCGCGCCCGACGTGCCGATGTTGACGTTGGCGATGCCGCAGTCGCTGCCCGCGGCGCTCATGAAGGCCTCGGCCTCCCGCAGGTCCGTCGTGAAGATCGCGCTGGACAGGCCCTGCGGCACGCCGTTCTGCAGCGCGATGGCCTCGTCCAGCGTCGAGTACTTCAACGTGTAGAGGACAGGCGCGAAGGTCTCGTGGCGGACGATCTCGCTTTGCGCCGGCATGCGCACCAGCGCGGGCGCGGCGTACCAGGCGTCGGGGAAGCGCTCGGCCAGCGCGCGCTCGCCGCCCGTCACCTCGCCGCCCTGCTCGCGCGCGGCGCGCAGCGCGTACTGCATCGCGTCGAAGGCCTGCGCGTCGATCAGCGGGCCGATCAGCGTGCCCTGCTCCAGCGGCGAGCCGATGGGCAGTTGCGCGCGGGCGCGCTCCAGGCGCTCGACCAGCGCGTCGTGGATGCTCAGGTGCGCGATGACGCGGCGCGTCGTCGTGCAGCGCTGGCCCGCCGTGCCGTAGGCGCCGAACAGGATGCCGCGCACGGCCAGGTCCAGGTCGGCGCTGGGCGTGACGATGATGGCGTTGTTGCCGCCCAGTTCCAGCAGGCAGCGGCCGAAGCGCGCTGCCACGCGAGGTCCGACGGCGCGGCCCATGCGCGTGGAGCCGGTGGCGCTGACGAGCGCGACACGGGTGTCGTCCACCATCACTTCGCCCACGTCAGCGCGGCCGATGATCAGCTCGGACAGGCCTTCAGGCGCGGCGTTGCCGGCGGCGCGGTAGCGTTGCAGCGCACGCTGGAACAGTGCCTGCGTGGCGAGCGCCGTCAGCGGTGTCTTCTCGGACGGTTTCCAGACGCAGGCGTCACCGGCCACCAGCGCCAGCGCCGAGTTCCAGGCCCACACGGCGACGGGGAAGTTGAAGGCCGAGATGATGCCGACCACGCCCAGCGGCAGCCACTGCTCCATCATGCGGTGGCCGGGGCGCTCGCTGGCGATGGTCAGGCCATGCAGCTGGCGGCTCAGGCCGACGGCGAACTCGCAGATGTCGATCATTTCCTGGACTTCGCCCAGGCCTTCGCTCGTCACCTTGCCGGCCTCGATCGAGACCAACTGCGCCAATTGCGTCTTGCTCGCGCGCAGCTCTTCGCCGAACAGGCGCACCAGTTCCCCGCGCTTCGGGGCGGGCACCACGCGCCAGGCCTTGAAGGCGGCATGCGCGCGGCCCACGGCGGCCTTCATGTCGGCGGCGCTGGCGGTGGGCAGCTGGGCCAGCACGCTGCCGTCGATGGGCGAACGCACGGTCAGGTCGCCGGTGTCCGGCAGGTGAACGCCCAGGGCGTCCAGAACGGAGAGGGTCTGTTGCTTCATGCGGTCATTCTCCGATCAGGAAATGGACTCGACCTGGCGCGACTGCTGGTAGGCATTGCCGAATCGGTTGGCCAGGAAGTCCGGCAGCTTGACCTCTTCCTGGCGCACGAAGCCGCGCTGCGGCAGCCTGCCTTCGCGGAACAGGTCCACCGCGGCGCAGATGCCGGCGGCGGTCGTGATCTGGATGGCGGAGAGCGGCTGCGCGCCGTCACGCGTCGCGAAGATCTTGCGGGCGAAGACCTCCTGCAGCAGCACGCCGTTCTTCTGGCCGGACACGGTGACGAACACCAGTACCACGTCCTGCATCGTCGCGGGCATGCTCTTCCTCATGATGTCCTTCAGGTTGCCCTGGTCGCCCTTCAGGCCCAGGTCGCCCAGCAGGAACTGCATCAGGTCGCGGTGGCCGGGATAGCGCACGGTCTTGTAGTCCAGGTTGCGCACTTTGCCCGCCCAGGTCTCGCATAGCGTGCCCAGGCCGCCGGAGGTGTTGAAGGCCTCGTACTCGGTGCCGTCCAGGCTGAAGTGCTCCAGGCCCTCCAGCGGCAGCGCGGCGATGGTCTCGCCCTCGTGGATGGCTTCGCAGGGGTGGCAGTACTCGTTGATGAGGCCGTCGACCGACCAGGTCAGGTTGTACTTCAGCGCATTGGTCGGGAAGGCCGGCAGCGCGCCGACGCGCATCTGCACGTCGCGCACCGAGTCGAAGCCGCTGGCCAGGTGGTGGGCCACGATGCCGATGAAGCCCGGCGCCAGGCCGCACTGCGGCATGAAGGCGGTCTTGGCGCCCTCAGCCATCGCCTTGATGGCCTTGGTGGCGGCCACGTCCTCGGTCAGGTCGAAGTAGTGGCAGCCGCACTCCAGCGCCAGCTCGGCGGCCGTGATGGCCAGGTGGTAGGGCAGCGCGTTGACGACGGCGTCCTTGCCGCGCAGCTGGGCGGCCAGCGCCACGCGGTTGTCGCTGTCCACCTCGGCCGTGGCGATGCCCTCGGCGGCCAGCGTCTTCAGGTAGCCGGCGTTCTTGTCGAGCACGGTGACCTGGTAGTCGCCGGTGGCGTGCAGCAGGCGGGCGATGGTCTGGCCGATGTGGCCGGCGCCGAGCAGGGCGATCTTCATGGGGTGCTCCGTCGAGAAAAGTGTTGCGGCGCACTCTAGGCAGGGTGGATGACGAAAGAAAGCATCAGTTCGACGAAATCAATTGATGATTGGTCGATTCGTCGCGATGATTCGCCGATATGGACGATTCAAGGGTAAATCCGGCCCCACTGACGGACGACCTCGACCGCCGCCTGATCCTGCTGCTGCAGGCGAACGCCCGCGAGAGCACGGCCACGCTGGCGCGCAAGCTGGGCGTGGCGCGCACCACCGTCGTCGCGCGGCTGGCGCGGCTGGAGGCCAGCGGCCGCATCGTCGGCTACACGGCGCGGCTGGGCGGTGATGAGGCCGGCCGCAGCGTGCAGGCCTTCGTGGGCATCACCGTCAGCCCCAAGGCCGGTCGCGAGGTGGTCAAGCGCCTGTCGGAACTGCCCGAGCTGCGCCAGTTGGCCTCCGTCAGCGGCGAATTCGACTACATGGCGCTGCTGCGCGCCGACACTACGGCTCGCCTGGACGCGCTGCTCGACGACATCGGCGAGATCGACGGCGTGCTGCGCACCAACAGCTCGGTCGTGCTGGCCTTGCGTGTCGACCGCCAAACCTGAACCGGAGACCCTCCATGACCTGGCTTGCCCTCGGCCTCGCCCTCTTCCTCGGCATCCACCTGACCCGGGCGCTTGCGCCGCAGTGGCGCGCGGCGCAGATCGCCCGCCTCGGCGACAAGGGTTGGAAGGGCGTCTACAGCCTCACGTCCGCCGTCGGCTTCGGCCTCATCCTCTGGGGCTTCTCGCAGGCGCGGCGCGAGCCCGCCGTGCTGTGGCCGCACGTGCCGTTCGGTGTCAATCACCTGACGGCGCTGCTGATGCTGGTGGCGGCCGTGCTGATGGCGGCGGCCTATGTGCCGCGCAACCACATCAAGGCGAAGCTCAAGCACCCGATGACGCTGTCGGTCAAGGTCTGGGCGTTCGCCCACCTGATCGTCAACAACACACTGGCCGACGTGATGCTGTTCGGCAGCTTCCTGGTCTGGGCCATCCTCGTGTTCCGCGCGGCGCGCCGCCGGCCCGCGCCGCCGGTGGCGCCCGGCACGGCGGCCGGTACCGCTGCCACCGTCGTGGTCGGTGTGGCGCTGTGGGCCGTGTTCGCGTTCTGGGCGCATGCGGCGTGGCTGGGCATCGCGCCCCTGGCTCGATGACCCGGCCGGTGATCCGGTCGGTCGCGGCGGCGGATGAAGCCGCCTTCATCGCCGCCGCACGGGCCAGCCGCCGGCTGCATCGCCCGTGGGTGCAGGCGCCCTGCGACGCCGACGCGTTCGCCTGCCATCTCGCCCGCTTCGACGGCATGGCCCACCACGGCTTCGTCGTCGTGGCAGAGGGTGAACTGGCCGGCGTCATCAACCTCACCCATGTCGTCATGGGCGCCTTGCGCAGCGGCTACCTGGGCTACTACGCCTTCGCCGGTTTCCAGGGCCGCGGGTTGATGACGCAGGGCCTGAACGGCGTCGTGCGCCATGCATTCACAGACCTGGGCCTGCACCGCGTGGAGGCCAACATCCAGCCGGGCAATGCGGCGTCCATCGCACTGGCCAAGCGCTGCGGCTTCCAGCTCGAAGGCTTTTCGCCCCGATACCTGAAGATCGCCGGGCGCTGGCGAGACCACGAGCGCTGGGCGCGGATCAAAGGCTGACGTGACTGCGCGCGGCATAGACTCGCCGATGATGACCCACCGCTCCCGCCCACCGCGTCGCCGCTGGACGCGCCCGCTGGCGGCGCTGCTCGGGCTGGCGGCCATGGCTGCCACGGCACAGGCCAAACCCATGACCGCCTGCGGCGAGCCCGGCCTGGGCCCGCCGTGGCTGTACCGCACCCCCGGCCAGCCGCAGCAGCTCAGCGGCTTCCTGGTGGACCTCTGGACGCCGCTGTTCGCCAAGCTGGGCGTGGAGTTGACGCTGATCGGCAACCTGCCCTTCAAGCGCTGCCTGCGGGCGGTCGAGAGCGGTGAGATCGACTTTGCGCTCGCGGCTTACCGCGACGATGAACGTGCCCGCACGCTGGCCTTCTCGGCCCCGTACAAGACCTTCACACCGCAGGTCTTCTACCGGGCCGCCAAGCCGCTGCAGGTCGCGGGTCGCGCCGACCTCAAGCGCTGGCGCGGCTGCGGCAAGAATGGCGCCAGCTATGCGCACTACGGCCTGGGCCCCGGCGACCTGGACCAGGGTGCCCGCAACGACCAGCAGCTCATCGACAAGCTGCTGGTGGGGCGCTGCGACTACTTCGTCGAGGAGCTGGAAGTCATCGCGCAGTTGGAGCTGGGCAAGGTCGACCACCTCGCCACGCCGGGGCTCGCGCATGCGCCCGTGCCGGACGTGCCGGCGCCCGCCTTCCACGTCGTCGCGGCACGGGGCAGCGCCGCGGCCGAGCTGCTGCCGCGGCTGGATGCCGCGTTCACCGAAGCATTGCGCAAGGGCGAGGTCGCCAGGCATTGGCGGCGCCACGCCGGCCAGTTGCCTTACTGAAGCGCGTCAGCTGCGGCAGCGGTCCATCAGCCGCGTCAGGCCCAGCAGTGCATCCAGCATCGGCGTGGCCACGCCCACCTGCTGCGCCAGCTCGCGCGGCGCGGCCAGCAGTGCGTCCGTCTCGATCGCCCGGCCTGCCTCGATGTCCTGCAGCATGGACGTCTTGAACGCGCCCAGCGAGCGGGTGATGACGTGCCGGTCCTGCGGCGTCTGCGCGATGGGGCAGCCCACCCGTTCGCCGATCAGCGCGGCCTCGCGCATGATGGCCGTCGTGAACTCGCGCACCAGGTCGTCGGCCAGGATGCGGTCGGTCGTCGCGCGCGTCAGCGCCGACACCGGGTTGGTGGTCATGTTGCCCCACAGCTTGTAGAACACCTCGCGCTGGATGCTGTCCACGGCCTCGGCGCCGAAGCCGGCGCGCGCCAGCAGCGCGGCCAGTTCGCCGACCGAGCTGCTGCCGCCACCCACCGCCTCGCCGATCAGCAGGCCGTTGCCCATCACGTGCTGGATGCAGCCCGGCGCCGTCGTGAAGCAGCTCGCATGCACGACGCAGCCGATGACGCGCTCGGGCGGGATGGCCGCGGCGATGCGGCCCTCGGGGTCCACGCTGGTCAGCGCCAGGCCCGGCACCGGCAGGCCGGCCGTGAACCACCAGGGCAGGCCGTTCAGCGCCGTCAGCACCCGCGTGTGCGGCCCGCACAGCGCCGCCACCTGCCCGGCCACGCCGGCGATGGCCGGGCCCTTGACGGCCAGGATCACCAGGTCCTGCGGCCCCAGCTCGGCCGGGTCGTCGCTCACGCGCAGCGGCGCCTGCAGCAGGCGGGCGCCGCTGTGCAGCCGCACCCCGTGCTCGCGCACGGCAGCCAGCGTGTCACCGCGCGCCAGCGCGGACACCCGCAGGCCGTCCACCTGCTGCAGCCGCGCAGCCAGCCAGCCGCCGATGGCCCCGAGGCCGACGATGCAGACGTCCTTCAACATGGGGACCAGTCTCGCATGCACGCTTGTTACGGACCGGGCCCGCGGCCATCATCGGCGCCCAAACCAGGAGACCGCCATGGCCACCCAGACCCGGACGACCGCCACGAAGAAGGCCGCCACGAAGGCCGCAGCAAGGAAGGCCGCGGCCAACACGGTGCCCCAGCCCACGCTGGACGCCCGCCCCGACCGGCTGGACCTGCGCGACCTGCCTTACCGTGCGCCGCTGCGCTCCCTGCCCGCACGCTGGCCGCGCGACGAGGACCTGAAGCGGCTGCTGCCCGCCTACGTGAAGGCCGGCCGCATCCTGAACCAGGGCAACGAAGGCGCCTGCACCGGCTTCGGCCTGGCCTGCGTGACCAACTACCTGTACTGGCTGCGCCACATCGGCACGCCGCGCGCCAAGGCGCCGCCGCTGGTCAGCCCGCGCATGATCTACGAGCTGGCCAAGCTCTACGACGAGTGGCCGGGGCAGGACTATGAGGGCTCCTCCTGCCGGGGCGCGCTCAAGGGTTGGTACAAGCACGGCATCTGCAGCTGGGACCTGTGGCCCTACCCCCTGAACGAGGCCAACGAGGGCCTGTTCGTGCGGCCCGCGGCCGGCTGGGACGAGGACGCCACCGGGCGGCCGCTGGGCGTGTACTACCGCGTCGACAAGCGCAGCGTCGTCGACATGCAGGCCGCCATCTACGAGATCGGCGCCGTCTACGTGTCGGGCGACGTGCACGACGGCTGGACCGTGGACGAGACGGCCATGCCGTCCAACCACGGCCAGTTGCCGCGCATCCAGCGCATGGACAAGAAGACCGGCGGCCACGCCTTCGCGCTGGTGGGCTACAACGAGCACGGCTTCATCGTGCAGAACAGCTGGGGCACGGGCTGGGGCGCCAGCGGCTTCGCCATCCTCGGCTACGAGGACTGGGTCACCAACGGCAACGACGCCTGGGCGATGGCGCTGGGCGTGCCGCAGGACCTGTCGGACCTCAAGGCGCGCAAGCCCAAGGCCGGCGCGCGCGCTGCGGGCGCCAAGGCGGGCCAGGCCGCGCGCGCGGCGGGCGGGTTTCGCGTCGCGGCCGGCCGCGGCCTGGCGGACGTGGGCGCCACGCTGTGCTTCGGCGACAACCCGCGCGACGACCCGTGGCCCTTCAACCATGCGTTCGACCACACCCCCTACCAGCCGCTGCGCACGGCCCAGGCCTACACGCACACGCTGGTCTCCGGCAATGACGGCCAGCTGATGTCCACCGACTTCACGCGCGCCCGCGGCGACCGCGAGGGCCTGGCGCGCGAGCTGGTCGTCGAGCGGCCGCTGGCGTGGTTCAAGGCGGGCAAGGATCAGACGGTCCGGCTGGTCGTCTACGCCCATGGCGGGCTGAACGCCGAGCTGGAATCCATCCAGCGCATCCGCGTGCTGGCGCCCTACTTCCTCGCCAACGGCATCTACCCGCTGTTCCTGACATGGAAGACCGGTCCGGGCGAAACGCTGAAGGACATCCTCGAAGACCTGCAGCACCGCATCATCGCCGGCGGGGAGCGCAGCGAGGGCTGGCTGGACCGCCTGCGCGAGGCCGCGGCCGAAGCCAAGGACCGCGCCATCGAGGCCGTGGGCCGGCAGTTCGCGCGCGGCATCTGGAGCGAGATGCGCGAGAACGCCGCGGGCGGCGCCGTGGACGACCACGTGCTCGACCTCGCCGCCCGCATGCTGCGCGAACTGCGCGACACGCTGGCCAGGTCGGGGCGCGAGCTGGAGGTCCACCTCGTCGGCCACTCGGCCGGCGCCATCCTGCTGGGCCATCTGCTGGGCCGGCTGGGCGGCGCGAGCCCGCTGCGCATCGCCTCGTGCGAGCTGCATGCGCCGGCCTGCTCCAGCGGCTTCGCGGTGCAGCACTACGGCGCGGCCGACCAGGCCGGCGTGCTGTCGTTGAACCAGCTCTGGCTCAACGTGCTGACCGACGCCAACGAACGCGCCGATGGGCTGCCCTCGGCCGACCGCGACATCTACGGCAAGTCGCTGCTGTACCTCGTGTCGCGCGCGCTGGACGACGTGCGCAAGCAGCCGCTGCTGGGCATGGAGCGTGCGCTGATGCCGCCCGACGCCGCCTGGCCGCAGGAGCAGTGGGCCGCTGCACCCAATGCCGACGTGGCCGAATGGCTGAAGCTGTGGCCCGGCGGCCAGCTGCTGAGGACCATCGCCAAGCCCAAGGTCCGCACCACCAAGACGGGCGACCAGATCCCCGCCAGCCACGGCAGCTTCGACAACAACATCGAGCTGATGACCGGCACGCTGGAGCGCATCCGCGGCGCGCCGGTCGTCGCGCCGCTGGAGTGGCTGGACTACTGAGCCCCTGCACCGTGCCGGCAGCGGCCACTGCGCCGAGAATCGCGGCATGAAATACCTGCACACCATGGTCCGCGTCCATGACCTGGACGCGTCGATGAAGTTCTACCGCGACGCCCTCGGCCTCGTCGAGGTGAAGCGCTCCGAGCACGCCGCCGGCCGCTTCACGCTGGTCTACCTGGCCGCGCCCGGCGACGAGGATGCCCAGGTCGAGTTGACCTTCAACTGGCCCGATGCCGACGGCAAGGCGGAGGTCTACACCGGCGGCCGCAACTTCGGCCACCTGGCCTACGCGGTGGCCGACATCTACGCCGCCTGCCAGCGGCTGATGGACCACGGCGTGACGATCAGCCGCCCGCCGCGCGACGGCCGCATGGCCTTCGTGCGCTCGCCGGACGGCATCTCCGTGGAGCTGCTGCAGGCCGGCCCGGCGCTGGCGCCCGCCGAGCCGTGGACGTCCATGCCCAACATCGGCGCGTGGTGACGCCCGCCGCCAGCCCGCTCCAGGCCGCGCGCACCTAGCGCCATGCAACCCGGCGACGCCCAGGCGCTGCCCGGCCTGCGGCTGGGTGCCTGGGCACTGCAGCGCAAGATCGGCCAGGGCGGCGTGGGCCAGGTCTGGCTGGCGCGGCGGGCCGACGGGCTCTATGAGGGCCAGGCCGCCATCAAGCTGCTGCACGTGGACGGCGATGAGGCGGCCGTCGAGAGCCGCTTTGCGCGCGAGCGCGCCGCGCTGGGCCGACTCAGCCACACCGGCATCGCCGCGCTGCTGGATGCCGGCGCGCAGGGCTCGCTCGCCTACCTGGTGCTGGAGTTCGTCGACGGCCTGCCGCTGGCCGAGCATGCCCGCCGGCATGGCGCCACGGTGGCTGCGCGCGTCGCGCTGCTGCTGCGCGTGGCCGAGGCGGTGGAGCACGCGCACGCCCGCCTCGTCGTGCACCGCGACCTCAAGCCGGCCAACGTCATGGTCACGGCCGACGGCGCGCCCAAGCTGCTGGATTTCGGCCTCTCGGCCCAGCACGACGCGATGCCGCAAGCGAACACCGGCCCGGCGCGCACGGGCCTCACGCCCGGCTATGCCGCACCGGAGCAGATCAGCGACGACGACACCGGCACGTCCGTGGACGTGTTCGCGCTCGGCGTCATGCTGTTCGAGCTGCTGACGGGCAGCCTGCCCTTCGGCCACCACGGCCTGGGCCGTGCCGGGCTGGAGCACGCCGTGCTGCACCAGCCGCCGCAGCGCATCGCCGCGCTGCTGAACACCGCGCCCGACGCGGCTGGCCCGGGCCGGCCCCGCGACGCGCGGCGGGCCCGCGGCGACCTGGAGGCCATCGCCGCCAAGGCCATGCGCAAGGCACCGGGCGAGCGCTACGTCGGCGTGCACGCCTTCATCGAGGACCTGCGGCGCTGGCAGCAGCAGCGCCCCGTCGCGGCACGTCGCCACGACGGCTGGCGCCATCACGCGCTGCTCTGGCTGCGCCGCAACCTGCTGCTGGCGGGCCTGGCCACGCTGGTGCTGCTGACGCTGGCGGGCGGCCTGGCCGTCAGCACCTGGCAATGGCGCACGGCCGAGGCCGCCCGCCAGCGCAGCGAGAACGTCACGAACTTCCTCAGCGAGCTGCTGTCGCACGACGACCCCGGGCGTGCGGGCCGCACGCCCACCGTGCTGGAGCTGCTCGACGAGAGCCGCAGCCGCGTCGACACCGAGTTCGCCGACGACCCCGGCACCCGGCAGCGGCTGCTGGAGGTGATGTCGCGCACCTACATGGCGCTGAACCGCTTCGACCACGCGCTGCCGCTGGGCGAGCAATGGCTGGCCCTGGCCCGCCAGCAGCACCGCGACGACGAGGCGCCGGTGCTGCTGGCGCGCCTGAGCCTCGGGCAGGTGCAGCAGATCACCGGCAACCACGAAGCCGCCATCGCGCTGCTGGAACCCATCGCGGCGGCGCTGGCCCGGCAGTTCGGGCCGGACAGCGAGGAAGTGCGCCAGCAGCAGTTCATCCTCGCGGCCGACTACATGCACAGCCAGCGCCTGGCCGACGCCGAGCGCGCGCTGGAGCGCGTGCGCGTGCTGACCGACAAGCTGCACCCGGGCGACGAGTACGAGTACGCCGACTACATGGTCAACCTCAGCGTGCTGCGCCAGCGCCAGGGCCGCATCCCCGAAGGCCTGGCCGTCATCCGCCAGACGCGGCCGATCTGGCAGAGCACCAACCCGCGGCTGGGCCTGCAGCTGCTGGTGCTGCGCCGGGCCGAGGTCTCGATGATGGGCCTGACGGCGGAGTTCGACGGCCTGGACGAGCGCGTCGGGCCGCTGGTGGCCGACATGCGCCGCGCGCTGGGGCCAGGCAACGACCTGGGCCTGTCCGCGCTGACCGCCTATGCGCTGTCGCTGCAGCTGCAGGGCCGCCATGCCGACGAGGTGCGCACCCGCCAGGCGCTGCTGGCCAGCGCGAGCGACGACGGCCTGCCGGCGCAGTCGCTCGTCCCTTTCCGGGCCGAACTGCTGCAGGCCCAGGCCCGCATCGGCCGGCCCGACCGCGCCGCCATCCTCTCCCAGGTGAGCGCCGCGGCGGCGCTGCCCGCCGGCACCCGCCGCGCCCGCAGCCTGTTGGCACTGGCCGAGGCCGCATTGGCCGCAGGCGACACGGCGGCAGCCGCGGCGGCGGTCGCGCGACTGCGCGAACAGCCGGTGCCGGCGATGTTCGGCGCAGCGAACGGGCCCTACGCCAAGGTCGAGGGCCGGCTGGCCCGCGCGCAAGGCGACCTCGCCCGCAGCCGCGAGTGGCTGCAACAGCGCGCGGCCGGTGCGCAGGCGCAGCGCAATGCCGGCGCCGTGCAGACCTGGGCCGCCTGCCTGGACGCCGCGCTGACCGCCCTGCTGCAGGGCGACACCGAGGCCACGGGGCGGCTGCTGGCCCAGGCCGGTGCCGAGCGGCCGGCCCGGCTGCCGGACGGCCATCCGCTGGACCTCGTCACCCGCTGGCTGGCGGCGCGCCTTGAAGCCGGCCGCGACGACCGCCCCGACGTGCGCGCCGCCTGGGCCGCGCTGGCCGCCGCGCGCGGCCCCGGTGCGGCGGCGCCGACGCTGGGCAGCCTGGGCGGGCTGTTGCCTTGAGGCCGGACGGTTCCTAAAGCGCCAGGCTGTCGGCCCAGATGTTCTCGGCCCAGCCCTGTGCGTAGGCGCCTTCGCGCTCGCTCGCGGCCGGCGACAGGCCACCCGCGCCGGGCACGGCCTTCATCGTCTTCTCGGCCGCGTCGTACGCGTGCACCGACGCGACGTGCATGGCCTCGGTCGGCGTGACGAAGCTGTAGCAGGTGTTCATCACCACGGGCGCCGGGTTCACCGGCTCGCCCTTGAGCAGCTGCAGCACGGCCGCGGCGGCGAGCTTGGCCTGCTGGTTGGCCAGGTGGCCGGACTTGGGCATCGCCGACGCGGACATGATCGCGTCGCCCACCACGTGCACGCCCGGTGCGGCCTGGGCCTGCAGGGTCAGCCAGTCGATGCCCACCCAGCGGCGGTTGGCGTTCGCGAAATCGCGCACCAGGTCGCCCGCGCGCTGGGGCGGGATCAGGTTCAGCACGTCGGCCTTCACGTCCTCGAACTCGAAGCGCGCCGTGCCGTCGGCCAGCACCTCCTGCAGCTCGGCGTTGGGCCGGTACTCCAGCACCCCGGCGTGGTGCTGCACGAAGGCGCGCTCGAACAGCGCCTTCTTGCTCTGGATCTCGGGGTTGGCGTCCAGCACCAGCAGCTTGGCGCGCGGCTTGGCGCGCTTCAGGTAGCCCGCGATCAGGCAGGCGCGCTCGTAGGGCCCGGGCGGGCAGCGGTAGGGCGCCTTCGGGATGCTCATCAGCACGACGCCGCCGTCGGGCAGGGCTTCGAGCTGGCGGCGCAGCGCGGCCGTCTGCGGGCCGGCCTGCCAGGCGTGCACGGCGCGGCCGCTGTCCAGCGCCGCAGCGAGGCCGGGTATCGCATCGAGCATGAACGAGATGCCCGGCGCGACGATGAGGCGGTCCCAGGCCAGGCGGCTGCCATCGGCCAGGCGCACGGTCCTGCCCACCGGGTCGATGGCCACGACCTCGCCGCGCACGCGCCTCACGCCCTGCGCATCAAGGCCCTCGTAGCCATGGCTGATGCTGGCCAGGTCGCGCGCGCCGGCGATGACGAGGTTGGACATCGGGCACGACATGAAGCGCTCGTGGCGCTCCACCAGCGTCACGTCCACGTCCGCGCCGCCCCACAGCTTGAGGTAGCGCGCGGCCGTCGCGCCGCCGAAACCGCCGCCCACGACGACGACACGGCCCAGCCTGGCGCCGACCGGCGTGCTCGCGCAGCCCGCCAGTGCCAGGCCACCGGCGGTGACCAGGGAGCGCCGCGCGATCATGGCCTGGCCTGCGCGGCGGGCAGCGACGAAAAGTAGGCGGCCACCAGGCGCAGCTGCGCCTCGGTGTAGCCCTTGACGATCTGCGGCATGACCGTGCCCGGCTGTGCGCCGCGGCGGTAGTCGGCCAGCAGCGCCAGCATCAGGTCGGCCTTCATGCCGGCCAGCGGCGGCATCAGCGGCCCGCGCGCGCGCCCGTTCGTGCCGTGGCAGTTGGCGCAGGTGGCCGCGAGGTTGCGGCCGGCGTCCAGGTCCTGCGCCAGCGTCGGGCCGGCACACAGCAGCAGCGTCAAGCACCAGGCTTTCATCACCACCCCTTTCAGAGTCTGTGGGATCGGTCTCCGCGCTCGAAACCCATCGCCTCGAAGGCCGCATCCTGCGGCGCGAAGCCGATCACCTTGAACAACTCGCCCATCTCGTGCTCGGCCAGCAGGCGGTGGGCCATCGCGCGCTCGGCCAGTGACGCCTCGGCCAGCAGCGCGGCGATGCCGCAGTTGAGCAGGAAATGGGCTTGCGTGGTGTAGCCCAGCACGGCAAAGCCCGCGTCCTGGCCCGCCAGCGCGATGCCCGTGAAGTTGACGTGGGCCGTGATGTCCTTGTCACCCACCGACACCAGCGGGTCGGCGTCGGCCCTGTGCGCCTGGTGGCACATCAGCGTGCCGCCGCGGCGCTGCGGGTGGTAGTACTCGGCCTCGGGGAAGCCGTAGTCGATGAAGAAGGCGGCGCCGCGCGTGAGCGTGCGCGCCAGCGTGGCGATGAAGGCTTCGCCCTGGCGGTGGATCTCGGTGACGGTGCCGGGCGCGAAGCCGCCCTGCCCCGGGTCAGGCAGCGGTGGCCGCAGCGGCGAGTCGCGGTCCTCGAAGGCAAAGGCCTGGCCCGCCGACACGACACCGCGCTCGCGCCACACCTGGCCGTCGAACGCGAGCAGCTGCACGGGCATCGCGTCCAGCACCTCGTTGCCGACGACGACGGCCTCCAGCGACGCGGGCAGTTCGTCCAGCCATTCGACGCGCGCCCCCCAGGCCGCCAGCCGCTCGCGCTGGCGCTCGCGCAGCTCGGCCGACAGCTCGACGATGCGGTAGCGCGCCAGCCCCGCGTCGAGCGCATCCAGCTCGGCGATCAGCTGGGCCGCCAGCGCGCCCGAGCCGGCGCCGAACTCGACGACATCGCGGCAGCCGCTGTGCACCAGCGCCTGCGCGACCTGGCGCGCCAGCGCGCGGCCGAACAGCGGCGACATCTCGGGCGCGGTGACGAAGTCCGAGCCTTCGCTGGGCATCGCGCCGAACTTGCGGCGGCCGCCCGCGTAGTAGCCCAGGCCGGGCTCGTACAGCGCCGTCGCCATGAAGCGGTCGAACGGCAGCCAGCCGCCCGCGGCGGCGATCTGGTCGTGCAGGCGCTGCGGCAACGTCATCGCGTGCGCACCCAGGCCTCGAACGCCGCGGCCGGCATCGCCGCGCCCACCAGGTCGCCCTGGAACTGCTGGCAGCCCCAGCCCGCCAGCAGCTGCCATTGGGCCGTGTTGCGCACGCCCTCGGCCGTGACCGCCAGGCCCAGCCCCACGGCCATCTGCACGATGGCGCGGGTGATGGCCTGCGCGCCCAGGTCGTCGGGCAGCCGGGCGACGAAGCTCTGGTCGATCTTGAGCTTGTCCAGCGGCAGTTCGGTCAGGTGGGCCAGCGAGGTGTAGCCGGTGCCGAAGTCGTCCACCGACACGGTCAGCCCCAGCGCGCGCAACTGCGACAGCGTGGCGGGCGCGTGCTCGATGTCGTCGATCAGCATGCGCTCGGTCAGCTCCAGCTCCAGCCATTGCCCCTGCGCGCCGGTCTCGGCGAGCACGCGCTTGACGGTGTCGGCAAAGCCGTCCAGGTGGAACTGCATGCGCGACAGGTTCACGGCGATGCGCATGGGCCCCAGGCCGTTGCCGACGCCGTGCTCGCGCCAGCGCCGCGCCGTGTCGGCCGCCTCGCGCATCACCCATTCGCCCAGCGCGAGCATCAGGCGGTGGCGCTCGGCCACGAAGATGAAGCTGTCGGGCGACAGCAGGCCGCGCCGCGGATGGCGCCAGCGCAGCAGCGCCTCGGCGCCGGAGAGCCGGCCCGTCGCCGCGTCGACCTGGGGCTGGAAGAACAGCTCAAACTCATTGCGCGTGAGCCCCTGCGCCAGCTCGGCTTCCAGCACGAGGTCGGCATAGGCCGTCTCGGCCAGCGCCGCCTCGAAGAACTGGTAGGTCGCGCGGCCGCGTGACTTCGCGCGGTACATGGCCGTGTCGGCGTGCTGGATCAACTCGTCCGCCTGGCGGCCGTCGTCGGGGTAGACGGCCACGCCGATGGACGGCGTGACCGACAGCGCGCGGCCGTCGGCCTTGACGGGCACCTCGACGACGGACAGCAGCGCCTCCAGCACGACGAGGATGTCGGCGCGGCTGCTCAGGTCGGTCAGCAGCACGACGAACTCGTCACCGCCGAAGCGGCCCACGAGGTCGCTCGCGCGCAGCGCACCGGTGAGCCGCTCGGACACAGTCACCAGCACCTGGTCGCCCTCCAGGTGGCCGAGCGAGTCGTTGACGCGCTTGAAGTTGTCCAGGTCGATGAACAGCAGCGCCAGCAGCTCGCCCTTGCGCTCGGCGCGCCGCAGCATCAGGCCCATGCGCTCCATGAACGACGCGCGGTTCAGCAGCCCCGTGAGACCGTCGTGATGCGCCAGGTGCTGGATGCGGGCCTCGCTGTCCAGACGGTCGCGGATGTCGCGCACGACGGCCATGCGCAGCGTCTCGCCTTCCAGCTCGATGGTGCGCATGATGAGCTCGACCGGCAGGCGCGAGCCGTCACGGTGCTTGATGGCGGTCTCGTAGCGCAGCTCCTGGCTCTGCAGCATGACCTCGCGCACCTTGGCCAGTTCGTCGTCCGCCACGAAGGCCAGCACATGCTGGCCGATCAGCTCGTCGGCCGACCAGCCCGTCATCGCGCACAGCGGCGGATTCACGTCCGTCATGCGGCCGTCGCGGTGGAACAGGATGCCTTCGACCGTGGCCTGCATGAACTTGTCCAGCCGCGCCTCGGACTCGCGCAGCCGCCGCTCGGCCCGCCGGTGGTGCGTGATGTCGTAGACCAGCACCCAGCAGCCCTGCAGCACGGCGGCGGCGTCGAACTGCGGGATCAGGTGGATCTCGAGAAACGCCGACCCGCCGTCGGGCTGCGCCAGCTCGCGCTCGTAGACGACGGGCTTGAGCTCGCGCACCAGCTGCTCCACCCACACGCGGACCTCCTCGTAGGCCTGGGCGCCGACGATGTCGCTGAAGTGCTTGCCGACGATGGCGTCCTGCGTGAGCCCGAAGGCCCCGGCATAGCCGCGGTTGGCGAACAGGCAGCAGTGGTCCGCCGCGCCGTACAGCGCGATCCATGCGGGCACGTGGTCGGCCAGCATGCGAAAGCGCGCGGCGTCCAGCGCCAGGCGCTCCAGGTCCAGGGGTGGGGTCGCCGTCATGGGCTTGCCGTCGTCCGGCGGGCCAGGCACAGGTCGTCCCAGGCACCGGCCTTGTCGGCCGGCGAGCGCAGCAGGTAGGCCGGGTGGTAGGTGACGACCACGGGCAGGTCGCGCCACGCATGCACACGGCCACGCAGCCGGCCCAGCGGCTCCGCCAGGCCCGTCAGCCGGCGCGCGGCCTGCAGGCCCAGGGCCAGCACGACGCGCGGGCGCAGCAGCTCGACCTGGCGTGCCAGCACGGCCTCGCAGGCGTCCAGCTCGGCCGGTTGCGGCGCACGGCCACGCGGCGGCCGGCACTTGACGATGGGGGTGACGAAGGCGGTCGCGTCAGCGCCGCTGCGGCGCTGGCCAGCGGCCAGCAGCATGCGGTCCAGCAGCCGGCCGGCATCGCCACCCAGGGCTTCGCCGCTGGCGTCGTCGGCGTCGTCGGGCGGGTCGGTGACCACCAGCCACGGCGCCTGCGGCGTGGCGCCCACGCCGAACACGGCGTGGCGGCGCTGCTCGCACAGGCCGCAGGCCCGGCAGGCGGGCACGGCCTCGCGCAGGGCCGGCAGGTCCAGGCCGGCAAAGCCCGAAGGCGCGCCCCCAGCGACCGGCGCGGGCGGCACCACCGGCGTGGCGACGCGCAGCACGGCGGGCGGCGGCGCGGCCACGACGATGGGCTCGGGTTCCGGCGCCGGCTCGGCCGGCGCACCGGCAGCGGCGGCAACGGCGGTGGCGGCGTCCCCTGCCTCGCGCACGGCGGGCAGCCGGTAGCCCATCTCGGCGAGCATCGCCCGCTGGCGTCGATCCCAGCTCATGCGGCCACCGACAGGTTCATCAGGATGGCATCCTCGCGCTGCCCCTGCGGCATCGGGTAGTAGGCGCGGCGCCTGCCGGCTTCGGCGAAGCCGTAGCGCCGGTAGACCTCGCGGGCGCGCTCGTTGCTGGTGCGCACTTCCAGCCAGATCTCCGTCAGCCCGCTGCGGCGGCACTCGGCCCCCAGCCGGTCCAGCATCAGCACGGCCAGGCCGAGCCCCTGCCAGGCCGGCGCGACGGTGATGTTGAGCAGGTGCAGTTCGTCCACGCCCGGCATCGCGACCCAGTAGCCCAGCAGCTCGGCACGCGGCCCGCGCAGCACCTCGGCCGGGTAATCGGCCGCCAGCGAGTCGACGAAGTTGCCATGCGTCCACGGCATCGGGTAGGACTGGCGCTCCACGGCGATGACCTCCGTCAGGTCGGGCACCCGCATGGGCGCCGCCTCCCACGGCGGCTGGCCGCGCTCCAGCAGTGCGCTCATGCCCGCTGCTCTCGCTCGGCCGTCGTGAAGGCGACCTTGTCGCGCACGTAGACCGGCAGCGCCTCGGCGGCGTCCAGCGTGGCGCCGCGCTGCCAGGCGGCCCGTGCCAGCGCGCCCAGCGCCGCGGCGCGCGAGCGGGCCTGCGGCCAGGCCGTCGCGGCATCCGGCAGCGTGCCCAGCGCCTCGGCATAGGCCGTCAGCGCCGTGCCGGCCACCGCGGCCGGCGTGCCCCAGTGCGCCAGCAGCGCCTCGGGGCGGTACAGCGCCGGGGCCTCGACGGCCTGCCAGGCGCCGTCGGTGAATCGGTAATGCGCCGCGTAGATCTCGCCGATGCGCGCGTCCATGGCGACCCAGACGTCGTCACCGGCGCCCTGCCCACGCGCGTCCTCGGCCACCAGCATCAGGCTGTCGATGGCCAGCACCGGCTTGCCGAGCCCGAAGGCCAGCCCCTGCGCCACCGCGCAGGCGGTGCGCAGCCCGGTGAAGGCGCCCGGCCCCTGGCCGAAGGCGATGGCATCGAGGTCGGCCATCCGCAGGCCCGCGCCGGCCAGCAGCGCCTTGACCTCCGGCAGCATGCGCGCCGACGCCTGCGCGCCGCCCTGGGCCTCGAACACCTGCGTCTGCCCCGGCGTCACGAGGGCCAGGGCCATCATGTCGGTGGAGCTGTCGAGGGCCAGGAGAAAGGGCATCGGGGCAGTTTACCGTCGGGGTCGGGGCCCGACGGCCGGCCGGCCGCACCCGCGCGGCAGGGCGGTCGACACACCGTCAGCGCGCCGTCAAAGCACGCCGGGATTGCGCTGCCACACGGCCCACGTCAGCGCCGACGCGAAGCTGACCCAGGCGAGATACGGCAGCAGCAGCATGCCGGCCAGGCGGCGGATGCGCCAGAACGCCAGCGCCGTGAACGCGACGAGCAGCCACAGCACGGCCACATCGGCGAAGGCCAGCGCGCCTTCATGGCTGGCGAAGAACAGCCACGACCACAGCGCGTTCGCCACCAGCTGCGCCACGAACAGCACCAGCGCCCTCGCCCGGCCCGGCGCGCTGCGTTCGCGCCACACCAGCCAGGCGGCCATGCCCATCATCAGGTACAGCACCGACCAGACCGGGCCGAAGACCCACGGCGGCGGCGCCCAGTCCGGGCGGCTGATCGCCAGGTAGAAGCTCTTCGCCTGGGTCGATGCGAGGGCGCCGGCCGCGGCCGCGACGAACGTGACCGCCAGCCAGCCCAGCAGGCCGGGCAGGTCGGACCACATCGATTTCCTGGGGGTGAACAGCTTGTCCATGGCGACTCCTATGAGGCGTGACGGTAACCCCTCGCGCGCCGTGCGGGGCGACGGCGCGGGCGCGCAACGACGGTAGGTGCCGGCCTACGGCCGGCCCGGCGGGCGGCGGCGCCTCACCCGCGCGGCCTCACTCGCGGTAGTAGACCAGCTGGTGCGTGCTGGCCAGCAACTGGCCGGCGTCGCTCCAGACCTCGGCGCTCTGGTCGAAGTAGCCGTGGCGGAAGTTCAGCGCGCGGGCGCTGCCGAGCAGGTGGCGGTCGCCCTGCGCGGCCAGCAGCGCGGCGTCGGCATGGAAGAAGCTGGTCAGCGTGACGGTGCCGATCAGCGCCGGCGCGCTGCGGCGGATGAAGATGCGCGGGAAGAAGCAGTCGCACAGGCTGGCCAGCGACGCGAAGTCCAGCGGCCGCGGCGGCTCGTCGCGCACCCACAGGCGGCTGAGCGAGTGCGGGCGCTCGCGGCCGTCGAACACCGGCGTCTCGCCGGGCGCGAAGCGCATGTCGTAGCGCTGCGTCCAGCCCGGCCGGCCCTCGACGGGCGCACGCGCCAGCGTGGCGGCGGCGGGCACGTCGGCCGGCATCACCGCCTCCGGCGCCGACCAGGTCTCGCGCCGCTGCGCGAACACGGCCGTGCCGGTGGCGGCGATGCCGCCGGCCTGGGTGAGCTGCAGCAGCCAGTGCTGCGTGGAGCGGTTGGTGCGCGCCGGCCGCGCCTCGATCTCGAAGCCGCCGTCCGCCAGCGGCGCCGCGAAGTTGACGGTCAGGCTGATCGGGTCGCCCAGCCGCTCGGGGTGCTGCAGCGCCGCGTTCAGCAGCGCCGCCGCGGTCACGCCGCCGTAGGGGCCCACCATGTTGGCGTAGGCCGGGTGCGTGGCCCCGCCGAAGCGGTGGCCGCCCAGCGGCGAAAGGCGGATGGCGGCGTCGAAGTCGTGCGGCATGGCGCCATTCTGGGCAGCGGCGGGCCGGCGCGCTGTCGCCTCAATGACGGCGCCGTTCACGCGGCCGGGCTGCCACTCATGCGCCCCGACCCGCCATTCGCCCGGCCGATGCGCGCCGGGCGCGGCGCCGCCCGCACGATGGCGGCATGGACCTCCGACGCACCCTGCGCGACAACCGCGGCTTCCTGCTGTTCCTGCTGAGCTTCGCGCTGCTGCGCACGGCGGTGGCGGACTGGAACCCCATCCCCTCGGGCTCGATGCGGCCCACGCTGCTGGAGGGCGATGTCGTGCTCGTCAACCGGCTGGCCTACGACCTGAAGCTGCCGCTGACCGATGTCGTGCTGCTGCACCTGGGCGAGCCGCGGCGCGGTGATGTCGTCACGTTCAGCTCGCCGGCCGGCGGCACCCGGCTCATCAAGCGCATCGTGGGCCTGCCGGGCGACCGCATCGCCATGCGCGACGACGTGGTGGTGCTGAACGGCCGGCCGCTGGCCTACCGCGACGCACAGACCCGCGGCGAGGCCATCGCGCCGGGCTGGGTGGTGGACGCCGTGCGCCAGACCGAAACCCTGGACGGCCGCGACCACGCCGTGCAGTTGCTGCCCGGGCTGCCCGCACGGCGCAACCTGGCCGAGACCACCGTGCCGGCCGGCCACTACTTCGTGCTGGGCGACAACCGCGACAACAGCGAGGACTCCCGGTTCATCGGCACCGTGCCGCGCGAGCGGCTGATCGGCCGCGCCCACCGCGTGCTGGTGTCGGCCGACTGGCTGGGCGAGGACGGCTGGCGCATGGCGCCGCGCTTCGGCCGCTGGGTCAGCACGGTGCAATGAGGTTGCCGTGAGCGGCCCCTAAGATGGCCGCCGATGGAGATTTCGCGGTTGTCGGCATTCGAAAGCGGCGGCGGCGCCATGGGCGCCAGGCTGCGTGCCTTCGACTGGGCCGCCACGCCGCTGGGCCCCATCAGCCGCTGGTCCGCCGCGCTGCGCGTGACGGTCGACCAGATGATGACGTCCAAGTTCCCGGCCTGCCTGTTCTGGGGCCAGGAGCTGATCGCCATCTACAACGACGGCTACCGGGTCATGCTGGGCACCAAGCCCGAGGCGCTGGGCGTGCCGCTGCGCGTCACCTGGGCCGAGGTGTGGGAGCAACTGCAGCCCATCGCGGCCAAGGCGCTGGCGGGCGAGTCGACGTTCGTCGAGGACTACCTCGTGCGCATCGTGCGCGGCGGCAGCCTGCAGGACGCGTGGTTCACGTTCAACTACGGGCCGGTGTTCGACGAGCACGGCCACATCGTCGGCATGCTGGACACGGTGGTGGAGACCACCGGCCAGGTGCTGGCGCGCACGCGGCAGCAGGCCATGCTGCAGCAGATGCCGGGCTTCGCCGCCCTGCTGAGCGGGCCCGACCACGTGTTCGAGTTCGTCAACGACGCCTATGTGGAAATCTCCGGGCCGCGCCAGTTCATCGGCCGCCCGGTGCGCGAGGTGTTCCCTGAACTGGCCGGCCAGGGCTTCTACGACAAGCTCCACGAGGCCTACGCCACCGGCACGCCGTTCCGCGCCAACGCGCTCCCCATCGCACTGGACCGCGCGGACGGCCACCGCTTCATCGACCTGCTGTACGAGCCCGTGCGCAACGCGGCCGGCCAAGTGGAAGGCATCTTCGTCGGCGGCTATGACGTGACCGACCGCGTGGCCGCCGAGGCGCGACTGAAGGCCCTGAATGCCGACCTGGAGCAGCGTGTGGCCGAGCGCACGCTGGCACGCGGCCGGGCGTGGGACGTGAGCCCCGAACTGCTGGCCGTGCTGGGCCCCGGCGGGCGCTTCGAGATGGTCAACCCGGCCTGGTTCAAGACGCTGGGCTGGACGGAGGCGGAGCTGACCGCCGCAGAGTTCAGCCACTTCGTGCACCCCGACGACCTGCAGGCGTCGCACGACGCGTGGCGCGACGCGACCCGCCGGCCGGTGCTGCAGTTCGAGAACCGCTACCGCACCAAGGACGGTGACTGGCGCTGGCTCTCCTGGGTGGCCGTGCCGGAAGACGGCAAGGTGTACTGTATCGCGCGCGACGTCACGGTCGACAAGGCGCAGCGCGCCGCGCTGGACCAGCGCACCGCCGAGCGCGACGTGCTGGCAGCCATCGTGCAGACCACCGACGTGTTCGTCCAGGTGCTGGACCTGGACTTCCGCTTCCTGGCCATCAACGACGCCAACGCCCAAGAGTACGAGCAGCGTTTCGGCTTCCGGCCTGCCGTCGGGGACAGCCTGCCCGACCTGCTGGCGCAGACGCCCGAGCACCGCGACACGGTGCTGGCGCTGTGGCGGCGCGCGCTGGCCGGCGAGACCTTCGTGCAGCACGCCGAGTTCGGCTCGCCGCAGCGGCGCACGTATGAGATGAAGTTCGACGTGCTGCGCGACGAGCACGGCCGGCAGATCGGCGCGTTCCACATCTCCACCGACATCACCGACCGGCTGCGCGAGCAGCGCACGCTGGCGGACATGCAGGAAGCGCTGCGCCAGGCGCAGAAGATGGAGGCCATCGGCCAGTTGACCGGCGGCATCGCGCACGACTTCAACAACCTGTTGGCCGCCATCAGCAGCAGCCTGCAGGTGATAGACCGCCGCGTGCAGGCCGGCCGCGTGGACGACCTGGGCCGGCTCATCGACATCGGCGAGCGCTCGGTGCGCCGCGCCGCGGCGTTGACGCAGCGGCTGCTGGCCTTCTCGCGCCGCCAGACGCTGGACCCACGCGCCACCGACGTGCAGCAGCTGATGCGCGGCATGGTGGACCTGGTGGAACGCACGGTCGGCCCCGCGGTGCTGGTCGTGATGGACGCCTGCCCCGACCTGTGGCCCGTTCGCGTGGACGCCCCGCAGCTCGAGAACGCATTGCTGAACCTGTGCATCAACGCGCGCGACGCGATGCCGGACGGCGGCACCATCACGGTGTCGGCGCACAACGCCGTGGTGGACGCCCGCCAGGCCGCCGAGCAGAAGGGCCATCCCGGCGACTACGTGTGCCTGTGCGTGCGCGACACGGGCACTGGCATGACGCCGGCCGTGATGCAGCGCGTGTTCGACCCGTTCTTCACCACCAAGCCGCTGGGCCAGGGCACGGGCCTGGGGCTGTCGATGGTGCACGGCTTCGTGCACCAGTCCGGCGGGCACATCCATGTCGAGTCCACCGTCGGCGAGGGCACGCTGCTGTGCCTGTACCTGCCGCGCCATGCGGGTGCGGCGGATGCCGACGAGCCCGCCGCCGCCGCGGCCCGCGCCGCGACGGGCACGGGCGAGACCGTGCTGCTGGTGGAAGACGAGGAGGCGCTGCGCGACCTGATGCGCGAGACGCTGGAAGATGCCGGCTACCACGTGCGGGTGGCCGCCGACGGCGCGGCCGGACTGGCCGTGCTGCAGGCCGGGGCACGCGTGGACATGCTGGTCACCGACGTGGGCCTGCCCGGCGGCATCAACGGCCGCCAGCTCGCCGACGCCGGCCGCGCGATCCAGCCGACGCTGCGCGTGCTGTTCGTCACCGGCTACGCCGACACGGCCGCCGCCGGTGCCAGCGGCCTGCTGGACGACGGCATGGGGCTGATCACCAAGCCGTTCTCGCTGGCCGCGCTGGTCGCCAGGCTGCGCGAGATGCTCGGCTGACGCCTGGCGGGCATTTCCACCGTTGCACCGGGCGCGAGCAGCGGGCAGAGTCACCTGGATGAGCGCCGCTTTCCACCGAAGTCAACGTCACCCCGTGCCGGGAATGCCTGACGAATTTTTTCTGCGGCACCAGGTCTTGGCGCGAAGCCAGGGGCTTGGTTAAGCCGCAGCCGGTGGAGTTATGCAGCACGACAGGTCAGTCGAGCGGACCGCCTTCGGCGTCCGCTCACCTTCACGTTAGGGCTTTCAAGAATGGAGTTCCCACTTTTTCTAATTCCATTTGTGTGTGCTGTTGTATTCAGCGCATACGCGTGGAAAGGCTTAAAGAGCCATGCGCTATTCGTAAGCGTTGCCGTCCTACTAAGCCTTGGAGTGCACCAAGCCTTCTTGCACGCCAGCCTATTGATTACGTCGCTCAATACTCAATTCTGGGTGGCATCTGGCGGAAACCCACTCAACGATTTCCTGTGCGCTGGCGCAGAAGCAGCGGTACTTTTGTTGGTTTTATGGCCATTGAGTGGGAGGCTATAGTTATGCAAAAACCCAACTATGCATTCAAACGGACGGGCTTCGCCCGCCGCTTAACTTAGGCGTTGAGCCTCAGTTTTTAGGCGGGTCATCGAGACTCCTGCCGCGTCCGCCACGGGTCGGCTGCCTGCCGGTCGCGCGCATGGGCAACCGATGGCGTCCCGCCGTGAAGCGCCCAGCCGCCCCTCACTCCTCCCAGCGAAAGCGCCACACGGCCACGACGGCGAACACGGCGGTGAACCCCAGCATCACCGCCGCCGGCAACAGCGCCTGCGCGAACGGCTGGCCGCGCCACGTCATCGCGTCCAGCGCATCGACCGCCCAGCGCGTGGGCACGGTCAGCGACAGTGTCTGCAGCCATTCCGGGAAGATGAAGGCCGGCACCCAGGCGCCGCCCAGCATGACCATCAGCAGCGTGGCCAGGATGGCCAGGCCGCGCGTGGCCTCCGGCGTGCGGCCCAGCGCGGCGACCAGCAGGCCGAAGCTGGCCGTCAGCAGCGAGAAGCACACCAGCACCAGCACGAAGCCCGCCGGGCTGCCCAGCACGCGCACGCCGAAGGCGGCGATGGCGACCGCGTAGATGACCGTGAAGACGACCATCGAGATCAGCGCGCTGGCCGCCACGCGGCTGCCGATGAGCTGCAGGCGTGACAGCGGCGCCGCGCGCAGGCGCTTCCACAGCCCCAGCCGGCGCATCAGCAGCAGGCCCACCGCCATGTCCACGCCGCTCATCAGGATGAACTGCACGCCCATGCCGGCGAACGCGTGCGCGTAGCTGTTGTAGGCGACCGGTGCCGCGTTCGCGCCGGCCTGCACCGCCTCGATCTCGCGCGTGGTGTAGGGCAGGGACAGCCCGCCCGCCTGCGGCGCCGACGCCCCCTGGGCCTGCGGCAGCGCGGCCTCGCGGCGCTGCACCGCGCCGATGCTGTCGAACATGCGCACCAGCTCGGCGCGGCGGTCGGTGTCCAGCGCCGTGTCCTTCTCGACCTCGCGCCGCATGTCGGCCATCGCCGGGCTGCTGGCGCTGAACGTCGCGCGGCTGACCTCCTGCATCAGCGTCTGCGCCAGCAGCCCGCGCACCACGGCCAGCGCGCTGGACTGGGACGGGTCGTAGTGCAGCGCGATCTCGGGCTTGGGCGCCGCGCCGAACAGCGCGGCACCGGCCTGCCGGCCCAGGCCCGGCGGCAACACGGCCACGGCGCGCAGCGTGCCGGCGCGCACCTGGGCGACGGCATCGGCCTCGTCGGTGACGGTGGTCTTGAGCGACGACTCGGCCTGCAGCGCCGCCACGACGCGCTGCGACAGCGGGCTGTGGTCCAGGTCCACCACGCCGATGGGGATGCCGGCCATCTTGCTGCCGGTGCCGAACAGGCTGCCGAAGAAGGCGGCGATGAGGATGGGCGCGACCATGCTCATCAGCACGGCGCGGCGGTTGGAGAAGTGCAGCTTGATTTCGGCCCGCACCAGGGCCAGGAGAGCATTCATGAATCAACCTCTGGTGGCATCAAACAGATCCAAACCCAGCGACTGCCGCAGAACCGGCTTTGCCGGGCTGCTGGCAGTGCCCCTTGAGGGGGCCGGCGTCAGCCGGTAGGGGGTGGGCTAATCCCGCAGGGCGCGGCCGGTGAGTTGCAGGAAGACGTCTTCCAGCGTGGCGCGCGCCGAGGCCAGGCCGCGCACGCGGATGCCGCGCTCGGCCAGGGCCGCCAGCAGCGGTCCGGTGTCACGCGCGATGTCGGCTACGCTGACGTCCAGCCGCTGGCCCGCCCGCGTCACACCCGCCAGGCCCTGCAGCGCCGCATCGTCGGGCTCGCCGTCGATCTCGACGTGCAGTTGCTGCGCGGCCGGCAGCAGCGCGTAGAGCTGCGCCTGCGTGCCGCTGGCGACGACGCGGCCATGGTCGATGACGACGATGCGGTCGGCCAGGCGTTCGGCCTCTTCCATGTAGTGCGTGGTGTAGATCAGCGCCTTGCCCGCACGCTTGAGCATTTCGAGGTTGTCGAAGATGGCGTTGCGGCTTTGCGGGTCAACGCCGGCGGTGGGTTCGTCGAGCAGCAGGACTTCGGGGTCGTGGATCAGCGCGCAGGCGATGTTCAGGCGCCGCTTCATGCCGCCGGAGAAGGTCGAGGGCTTGTCGGCCGCGCGCTCCGACAGGCCCACCATGGCCAGCACCTCGTCGGTGCGGCGCTTCAGCACATCGGGCGCCATGCCGTACAGCGCGCCGAACAGCTGCAGGTTCATGCGCGCCGGCAGCTCCTCGTACAGCGCGATGTCCTGCGGCACCAGGCCGATGCGGCGCTTGTAGGCGGCCTCGTCGCTGGCCAGGCTGACGCCGCCGGACAGCGTCACCGTGCCGGCGTCCGGCGCCGTCAGGCCGCAGATCATGCCGACCGTCGTGGACTTGCCCGCACCATTGGGCCCGAGCAGCCCCAGCACCTCACCCGGGCGCAGGCCCAGGCTCACGTCCGCCACCGCCACCCGCTCGCCGTACGCCTTGCGCAGGCCATGGGCCACCAGCACTTCGTCCATTCGCTTCTCCTTGAACCTGGGCCGCATGCTAGGGACGGCCCGGCCGCGCACCAACGGCAAGCGACGGATGGCGAGCACAGGGCGCCAATCGACAGCCGACGGCGGCCACGCATGCCGCCGGGCGCCATACTGCCGCCATGGCAACACGACGCGTGGGCATCATCGGCACCGGCTGGGTCGGCACCAGCGTCGCGTTCTCGACGCTGATGGGCGGCCACGCCGCGGAGCTGTGGCTGCACGACGCCCGCGACGCGGTGGCCGAAGGCGAAGCCATGGACCTGGCCGACGGCGCCGCCTTCTACCCGCGCTGCGCCGTGAGCGCCGTGCCGCTGGCGGCGATGCGCGAGGCCGATGTGGTCGTCGTGGCCGCCGGGCGCAACGGCCGCCCGGACGAGAGCCGGCTGGACCTGCTGCGCGACAACGCGCGGCTGGCCGCCGACATCGGCAGCGCGCTGGCGGGCTTCGGCGGCGTCATCATCGTCGTGGCCAATCCGGTGGACGTGCTGACCCGCGTCATCGCCGCAGCCAGCGGCCTGCCGGCCGCGCGGGTGTTCGGCACCGGCACGCTGCTGGACAGCTCACGGCTGCGCGAGCGGCTGGCGCTGCGGCTGGGCGTGGCGCCGGTGTCGGTGCATGCGCAGGTGCTGGGCGAGCACGGTGACTCGTCGGTGATGCACTGGTCGGGCGCGCGCGTCGGCGGCGTCGCGCTGCGCGACTGGCCGGGCTGGCGCACGGCCGACGAAGCCGCCATCGCCCACGCGGTGCGGCGCGCGGCCTACGAGGTCATCCGCCGCAAGGGCGCCACCAACCACGCCATCGGCCTGGTGGCAGCCGAGCTGGTGGGTTGCGTGCTGCGTGACGAGCGCCGCGTGCTGCCGGTGTCGCGGCTGCAGGACGGTGCGCTCGGGTTGCACGGCGTGGCGCTGTCGCTGCCGACGCGGGTGGGCGCCGAGGGCGCCGGGCCGGTCGTCGAGCCGGCGCTGGACGCCGCCGAGCGCACGGCGCTGGCCGCCTCCGGCGCGGTGCTGGCGCAGGCGTTCGCGTCGCTGTAGCCGCGGCCGGCCCTGCCGACCTCAGCCCGCCGCCAGCGCGCGGCCGATGAGGATCTTCTGCACCTCGCTCGTGCCCTCGTAGATCTGCGTGACACGCACATCGCGGTAGATGCGCTCCACGGGGAAGTCGCTCAGGTAGCCGTAGCCGCCGTGAATCTGGATGGCCTGGGAGCAGACCTTCTCGGCCATCTCGCTGGCGAACAGCTTGGCCATGGCGGCCTCCTTCAGGCAGGGTCGGCCGGCGTCCTTCAGGCTGGCGGCATGCCAGATCAGTTGGCGCGCGGCCTCGATCTGCATGGCCATGTCGGCGAGCATGAATTGCACCGCCTGGTGCTCGAAGATGGGCTTGCCGAAGGTGACGCGGTCGCGGCTGTAGCGCAGCGCCGCCTCGAACGCCGCGCGCGCCATGCCCACGCTCTGCGACGCGATGCCGATGCGCCCGCCCTCCAGGCCCGACAGCGCGATCTTCAGGCCCTGACCTTCGTCGCCGAGCCGGTTGGCCGCCGGCACGCGGCAGTTCTCGAACAGGATCTGCGCCGTGTCGCTGCTGTGCTGGCCCATCTTCTCCTCGATGCGCGCGACGGTGTAGCCGGGCGTGTGGGTCGGCACGACGAAGGCGCTGATGCCCTTCTTGCCGGCGGCCTTGTCGGTCACGGCCATGACGATGGCCACGTCGCCGTGCTGGCCGCTGGTGATGAACTGCTTGACGCCATTGAGCACGTAGTCATCGCCATCGCGCACGGCCGTGGTCTTGAGGCCACCGGCCTCGGAGCCGACGTGCGGCTCGGTCAGGCAGAACGCACCCAGCATGTCGCCGCGCGCCAGCGGCTTCAGGAAGCGCTCCTTCTGCGCGTCGTTGGCGAACGCCATCAGGATGGAGCACACCGGGCAGTTGTTGACGCTGACCACCGTGCTGGTGCCGCCGTCGCCGGCGGCGATCTCTTCGAGGATGACCGCCAACGCCAGGTAGTCCAGCCCGGCGCCGTCCCATTCGGCGGGCACGGCGACGCCGTAGCAGCCCAGCGCGGCCAGGCCCTTGAGCTGCTCGGCAGGGAAATGATGGGCCTTGTCCCACGCGGCGGCATGGGGCGCGATCTCGGCCTGCACGAAGGCGCGGATGGCGTCTTGCACGGCGAGGTGGTCTTCGGGTAGCAGCATGTCGGGCTCGACCTCTGGATTGGCGGTGGCGCCATTGTCCTTGCGCCAGACCCGCGCGGCCTCAGCGCCGAGCGGCGATCAGGCCCGGCCGCCCTTCAGCAGCAGGGTGCCCCGGCCCACCACGCAGGGGTGGGCGTTGCGCACCGTCGCGCGGCCGTCCACATGGGCCAGCCAGCCGCCCAGCGACGCGCTCCATTCCACCGTCGCCACATGCCAGCGCAGCAGCAGCTCCTGCTCCGCGAACACCGGCGCCTTGAAGGCGAAGTTGAAGTTCAGGCACAACAGCTCCCGCTGCTGGCCATCGTCGCTGCGCGAGAAATGGCTGGCCACCAGGCCGATCATCTGCGCCGTGGTCTGCTGGCCGCTGGCGATGATCTCGCCGTGGCGGGCGCGCTGGGCGGCCTGCACGTCGTGATGCAGCGGGTTGGTGTCGCCCGTCAGCCGGGCAAAGGTGGCGATGTCCTCGCGGGTGAAGCGGACGATGCGCTCGCAGGTCTCACCCACCTGGATCAGCGCGCGGTTCGACGACGGGGCCTGGGGAACGGCGATGTCCATGGCGGGTACTTCTTGCTTGTTGGCTTCGGCAGAACACCCTGGCTCGCCCCGACACGGAGCGAGCCGTGCGAGGGCCCGGCCGTGAGATTAGCGCAGGCCAACCCGCCGCCGTGTCACCAATCCAGGCGTTGCCCGTCGTAATTGAAGAAGCTGCCCGTGTCTGCCGGCTTCACGCTGGCCAGAACGGTGCGCATGCCGGCGATGCTGGTGGGCGCGTCGATGTCGGCGCCCGAGCCGCCCATGTCGGTCTTGACCCAGCCGGGGTGGAAGCTGATGACGGTGGCCTTGCCCGCCAACACCAGCGAGGCGTCCTTCATCACCGAGTTCACCGCTGCCTTGGACGCGCGGTAGAGCCAGCCGCTGGTGCTGGTGCGCAGCGCGATGGAGCCCATGCGCGACGAGATCAGCGCCAGGCGCGCGCCGGGCGCGAGGTGGTCGGCGATCTGCGGCAGCACGCGCATGGGGCCCAGCACGTTGGTGCGCATGACGGCGTCGAAGTCGTCCGCCGTGGGTGCATCCAGCGCGTCGGCGCGCGGGCCGAAGACGCCGGCATTGATGACGACCACGTCGAAGCGTTCGCCGTCGATCTGCCAGGCCAGGCCGGCGGCGCTCGCGGCGTCGAGCAGGTCGAGCTTCAGCGGCTTGGCACCCAGTTCGGTGAGGCGAGCTGCGCCGGCGTCGTCGCGCACGGTGGCGGTGACGCGGGCCCCGGCGGCGCGGTACTGGCGGACGAATTCAAGGCCCAGGCCGCGCGAGGCGCCGATGATGAGGACGTTCATGGTGGAGTCAGGGCCAGTTTGGCGGCCAGGGCCGTGAAGAGCCCCGCGCCGCCGAGGTGGAGGCCGCGCGCCACCCAGGGACGCGGCGTGCTGCGACGCAGCGGGGTGACGAGGGCGACCAGCGCCAGCAGGAACAGCGAGCCCTGCACGATGAACCAGGCGCCGAGGAACAGGAAGGCCAGCGTCTTGTCCGGCGCGTCCGCCGCGATGAACTGCGGCAGCAAGGCGAGGAAGAACAGCGCGACCTTGGGATTCAACGCGTTGGTGAAGAAGCCCTGGCGCGCGGTGCGCCACAGCGACACGGGCGCCGCGCTTGGGGCCGCTGCTGCCGCAGGCCTCAGCCCCTCGCGCGCCATACCCCAGGCCACGTAGAGCAGGTAGGCCGCCCCCGCGTACTTGACGACCGCGAACGCCTCGGCCGAGGCCGCCAGCAGCGCCGCCAGGCCGAACGCCGCCGCCAACGTGTGCAGCACGCAGCCGGCCATGATGCCGACGGCCGCCGCCACGCCCTGGCGCCAGCCGCCGCGCAGCGTGCTGGCGACGGCGTAGGCCATGTCCACGCCCGGCGTGGCGTTCAGCACCAACACCGTCGCGGCGAACAGCGCCAGATCGTGGGTGCCGAACATCATCGCCCGCCGGGCCGCCCCAAGGGCGATGGCGCCCCCTCGGGGGGCAGCGAACAAAACGCGCGTGCGGGCGTCATGCCGTCAGAGCAGTTCGACGGCCAGCGCCGTCGCTTCGCCGCCGCCGATGCACAGCGCCGCCACACCCTTCTTCAGGCCGCGCTTCTTCAGCGCGCCCAGCAGCGTGACGATGATGCGCGCGCCGCTGGCGCCGATGGGGTGGCCCAGCGCCACGGCGCCGCCATGCACGTTGACGATGTCGTGCGGCAGCTTGAAGTCGGCCATCGCCGCCATCGTCACGGCGGCGAAGGCCTCGTTGACCTCCCACAGGTCCACCTGGCCCGCCTGCCAGCCGGCCTTGGTGAGCGCCTTCTGGATGGCGCCGGCGGGCGCGGTGCTGAACCACTCGGGCGCCTGCGCATGCACGGCGTGGCTGACGATGCGGGCGACCGGCGTGAGGCCGCGCGCCTGGGCGGTGCTCTCGCGCATCAGCACCAGCGCTGCGGCGCCGTCGGAGATGCTGGAGGACGTGGCGGCCGTGATGGCGCCATCCTTCTTGAACGCGGGCTTGAGCGTGGGGATCTTGTCGAGCTTGGCCTTGAAGGGCTGCTCGTCGAACTTGACGACGGTGTCGCCCTTGGCGCCGCTGATCGTCACCGGCGCCATTTCCCAGTCGAAGCTGCCGTCCTCGTTGGCGGTCTTGGCGCGCTGCGTGGACGTGATGGCGTACTGGTCCATGGCCTCGCGGCTGAAGCCGTACTTGGCCACGCACTGTTCCGCGAACACGCCCATGGCCTTGCCGCGCTCGTAGGCGTCTTCCAGGCCGTCCAGCGCCATGTGGTCGTACATCTGCGCCGCGCCGTACTTCACGCCCTTGCGCGCGAACATCAGGTGCGGCGCGTTGGTCATGCTCTCCATGCCGCCGGCCACCATGACCTCGGCCGAGCCGGCCGCCAGCATGTCGTGGGCGAACATCACCGTGCGCATGCCGGAGCCGCACATCTTGCTCAGCGTCACGGCGCCGGCCGAGTCCGGCAGGCCGGCGCGGCGCAGCGCCTGGCGGGCGGGTGCCTGGCCCTGGCCAGCCATCAGGCAGTTGCCCATCAGCACCTCGTCGACGGCGTCGCCGGGCACGCCGGCGCGCGCCACCGCGGCCTGGATGGCCACGGCGCCCAGCTCCCAGCCGGCCAGGCTGGAGAAATCACCCAGCAGGCCGCCGATGGGCGTGCGGGCAGCGGAAACGATGACGATGGGGTCGGACATGGCGGTGCTCCGTGGAGTGAATCGGGTCCGCCATTCTGAGCGATCAATTGACGTGCGCGTCAATTGCCGCCCAATGCCGCAGTCGCCCGGGTGGGCTTGGCGGCCACGCCGCCGCGCGGCGCCGCCGGGGGCTCAGCGGTAGAAGGCCTCGACCTCGCCCTTGAGCTTGATGCACAGCGGCCGGCCCTTGCGGTCCAGCGTCTTGCCCGCGGGCACCTTGACCCAGCCTTCGCTGATGCAGTATTCCTCCACATCCGAGCGCTCCTTGCCGTTGAAACGGATGCCGATGTCGTGCTCGAAGACGGCGGCGACGTGGTGGGGGCTGCGCGGGTCGGCGCTGAGGTGGTCGGGCAGCGGGGGGCGGGTGTCGGTCATGGAGATTGAGGCAAGAATTGCAGCCGCCGATTGTCGCCGCGCCGGGTTAACCCGCCGTGCCATGCGGCACCCGGTGCGCAAGCCGCGACACTCGCGGCCAGAACCCTTTCAGGAGGACCCATGTTGAAGACCACCCGCCGCGCGGCGCTGAGCGCGCTGGCCGCCGCCGGCCTCGCCCTCGCCGGCACGTTCGCCACCGCCGCGCCCGCCGCGACCGCCACCGCCACGGCAGCCGACCGCTGGCAGATCCCCGTGCACGTGAAGACCCTGGCCAACGGTCTGACCGTCGTCGTCTCGCCCGACACCAGCAGCCCCACCGTGGGCATCAGCGTCGTCTACAAGGTCGGCATGCGGCTGGAACCCAGGAACCGCACCGGCTTCGCCCACCTGTTCGAGCACCTGATGTTCCAGGGCACGCCCAAGGCGCCCAAGGGCGTGTTCGACAAGGTCATCACGTCCGGCGGCGGCAACAACAACGGCTCGACCCGCCCCGACTTCACGAACTACATCGAGACGGCGCCGTCGTCGTCGCTGGAGTCCATGCTGTGGCTGGAGGCCGACCGCATGACGATGCTGGACCTGAACCCGGTGTCGCTGAAGAACCAGCAGGACGTGGTGAAGGAGGAGATCCGCGTCAACGTGCAGAACCAGCCCTACGGCGGCTTCATGTGGCTGGACATCTCGGCGCTGGCCTTCGACAAGTGGGAGAACGCCCACGACGGCTACGGCAGCTTCGTCGACCTGGAGAACGCCAACCTCGACGACGTGCGCGCCTTCCACCGTGATTTCTACGGCCCGAACAACGCGGTGCTGTCCATCGCCGGCGACGTGACGCCCGCGCAGGGCTTCGCGCTGGCCGAGAAGTACTTCGGCAAGATCCCCGCCCGCCCCACGCCCAAGCCCAGCGATTTCACCGAAGGCCTGAACACCAAGGAGCGCCGCCTGACCCAGCCCGACAAGCTGGCCCAGGTGCCCGCCGTCGCGGCGGCGTGGAAGCTGCCCGGCCGCGGCAGCAAGGACCAGGCGCCCTTTGCCGTGCTCGGCCAGCTGCTGGCCGGCGGCGACGCGTCGCGGCTGTACCAAGGCCTCGTCAAGGGCCGTGAGCTGGCGCTGAACGTGGATTCGCTCTACGGCCTGACCGGCGTCTGGGAATACGACGGCCCCAGCCTCTTCACCGTGTTCGCCCTCTACAAGCCCAACACCACGGCCGACGCGCTGCTGGCCGGCGTGGACGAGGAGATCGCCCGCATCGTCAAGGAAGGCGTCAGCGACGCCGAGCTGAAGAACCTGAAGACCGCGCTGCTGGCCGACTGGTACAACGACGTGGAGATGTTCCTGCGCCGCGCCGACCGCCTGGCCAAGCTGCAGGCGCTGTGGGGCGACGCCAATGTCGTCAACCAGGTGCCGGGCTGGATCGCCGCCGTGACCTCGGCCGACGTGCAGCGCGTGGCTGCGGCCTACCTGACGACCGCCAACCGCTCGGTCATCGACCGCAAGCCCGTCGCGATGCTGCAGGCCCAGGCCGCCGCCCAGCCTGCGTCGCAAGCGGCCTCCCAGGCCGCGCCCAAGCCCTGATGCCGAAGGAACGATGACGATGAAAAACGCTAACTCCGCCTTCCGCCTGGCACTGGTCGCCGCCGCCTGCGCGCTGGCCGGCGCCGCCCAGGCCGCCACCGTGGCCCTGCCCGCCGAGCTGCCGCCGTTCGGCCAGGACAAGCCGCTGACCGTCCCCCAGATTACGCAGCAGACGCTGCCCAACGGCCTGCAGGTCTGGGTCGTGCCGCGTACGGGCATCCCGCGCGTGGACTTCGTGCTGGCCGTGCGGGGCGCCGGCTTCGGTGCCGACACGGCCGACGAGCCCGGCCGCGCCAAGCTGCTGGCCGGCCTGCTGTCCGGGGGCACCGCCAAGCTCAGCTCCAAGCAGATCGCCGAGGCCGCCCAGGCCATGGGCGGCGCGGTCGCTGCCAGCGCCAGCAACGACGGCATCAGCATCTCTGCCAACGCACTGGCCTCGCATGCCGGCGAGATGGCCCGGCTGCTGGCCGACGTGGCGCGCAGGCCGGCCTTCCCCGACAACGAGGTGCAGCTCGCCAAGACCAATGCGCTGCAGGGCCTGAAGTCCAGCAGCGCGCAGCCGGGCTTCCGCGCCGCCAAGGCGCTGGACGGCGCCATCTACGGCAGCCATGCCTACGGCCGCACGCAAGAGACGGAAGCCGCGATCAACGGCGCGACGGCTGAAGGCCTGCGTGCCGAGCATGCGCGGCGTTTCCGCCCCGACCGCGCGTTGCTGGTCGTCACCGGCCGCATCGACGCGGCGCAGGCGATGAAGCTGGCCCGCGAAGCCTTCGGCGACTGGAAGGCCAGCGGCGACGCGCCGGCCGAACTGGCAGCGCCGCCCGCCACCATGCCCGTGCAGCGCCTGCTGCTGGAGCGCCCGGGCAGCGTGCAGTCCACGCTGCGCCTGGGCCGCCCCGGCATGGCCGCCAGCGGCGACGAGCAGGTCGCGCTGCGGCTGACGAGCACCATCCTGGGCAGCGGCTTCTCCAGCCGCATCAACCAGAACCTGCGCGAGGAGAAGGGCTACACCTACGGCGCGCGCGCCGGCGGCGTGTCGTCGCGCGTGGGCGGCGCCATCACCGGCGGCGCCGACGTGCGCAACGAGGTGACGGGCGCATCCATCACCGAGTACATCAGCGAGTACCGCCGCATCGGCGCCGAGCCGGTGCCCGAAGCCGAGATGGCGATGAACAAGCGCTACATGGCCGGCAGCTACCTCGTCAGCACGCAACTGCAGGGCTCGGTCGCGCGGCAGTTGGCGGGCAACTGGCTGGTCGGCCTGCCGGCAGACTTCCTCGGCAGGTTCGTGCCGGCGTTGCAGAAGGTCACGCCTGCCGAGGTGCAGGCCGTGGGCAAGAAGTACTTCAACCCGGACGAGCAGAGCTGGGTCGTCGTCGGCGACCCCGAGAAGATCGGCGAGCAGTTGAAGGCGTTCGGCGAGTTCAAGGTCTACAAGCCTTGAGCGAACGCGCGGGCGCCGGCAATCGAGGCCGGTGCCCGCGCCAAACGGTCAGACCCCATGGAGACACGATGCAACTGATGCGTTCGGCGTTGACCGTGGTGGCCGCGCTGCTGACCTTGCCGGTGCCGGCACAGCCCGCGCCGGCGGCCACGGTGTGCGAGGTGGCGCCCCCGGCTGTCCCCAAGGTCGCCTGGTCCGGCCGGGCGGCGTACCAGGCGAAGGCCGTCGTCAAGGACGGGCGCGTGATTCAGGTCGAGATCCGCGCACTGACCGCCGGCGTGGAGCGCCGGGCGCAGCGTGCGCTGGTGACCGCGATCCAGCAGGCGCTGCGCGATGCGCCCTGCCAGCCCGGCGATCACGAGTTCGAGCAGCGCTTCACGTTCGACATCCCGCCGTCGGCGCCGGCCGCCAGCCAGGCCGCCAGCACTGCGGGTTAGCCCGCCCTGGCGCCTCGCCGCGACGGCCCCAGTTGCGGGCCATGTTCTTCTTTCTGCATCCCAGATCTGTGGTCGACCGCCGGCCGGTGGCCGAACAGTCCGTGCAGGTGCGGACGCCGGCCCTGCCCGTGCTCACCGAGGCCGGCGCGCGCCCCGTGACGCCGCTGCGGCAGCTGCCTGGCGACAAACGACCGGCCGGTTAGCGCGTGCGCCGCGGGGCACTCCTGCCGCGCAGCTGCGCACCGGCAGTTGCGCTGCCGCGCGTGGCCGGCTTGTCGGCCGCAGCCCTGGCGGGCTTGACCAGGCCGGTCTCGTCGGACACCGCCACGGTCTGGAACTCCGCCGCGTAGTGCTTGCGCATGCGCACCAGTTCACGGCGGTACTTCCCGGCGAGCTGCTGCTTCTTCGCGTCGGTCAGCAGCCGGCCGGCGACGTGGAAGAACTTGGATTCCTCTTCCTTCAGGTGGTGGCGCACCTTGAAGCTGAGCTGCTTGGCGGTCGCGATCCAGCCGTCCTGCTGCTTGTCGCGCACCGACAGGTCTTCCAGCAGCTCGTCCACCTCGTGGTGCTCATGCAGCGCATGGCGCGAGGAATCCAGCCCACCGTCTTCCATCAGCAGCGGTACATACAGGAACCGCTCCTCGGCCGCCGCGTGCGACATCAGCTCGACCTTGAGCTGCAGGAACAGCAACTGGCGCGCGGCCATGTCGCCGCGCGACGCGGTGAGCTTGCGGCACAGGTCGCGTTGCAGGTCGTGGCTTTCGCGGATGGCGTCGAAGATCATGCGGGGCTCCCTGTTCAAACGGATCGCGCATGGTGCGGCAGCACGCGCTGTCGCGTCTGTCAGACTGGGCCGCTTCGGCGCGCCGTCAGGCTGCCGCGGCGTAGCGCGCCTTGACGATGCCCAGCGCGCGCCGGTAGGCCGGCTCCACATCGGCGGGCGCGCCGGCGGTGAGCGCCAGGTCTTCCAGCAGGCCGTTGTGCAGGCCGTAGACCCAGCCGTGCACCACCACCTCCTGGCCGCGCTCCCAGGCGTCCTGCACCACGGTGGTGTGGCAGGCGTTGCGCGCCTGCTCCAGCACGTTCAGCTCGCACAGCGCATCGACACGCTGCGGCTCGGGCACGCCGGCCAGCCACTCGCTGTGCATGTGGCGCACGTCCTGCACGTGGCGGATCCAGTTCTCCACCAGGCCCACGCGCATGTCGTACAGCGCCGCGCGCACGCCGCCGCAGTTGCTGTGGCCCACGACGATGATGTGGCGCACCTTCAGGTGGTCCACGGCGAACTGCATGACCGACAGGCAGTTCAGGTCGGAGTGCACGACGACGTTGGCGACGTTGCGGTGCACGAACAGCTCGCCCGGCAGCAGGTCCACCAGCTCGTTGGCCGGCACGCGGCTGTCGGCGCAGCCTATCCACAGGTATTGCGGCGTCTGTTGCTTGAGCAGGCGCGAGAAGAAGCCGGGCTCGCGGGCTTCCGTGTCGGCGGCCCAGCGCTTGTTGTTGTCGAGCAGGTCCTGCAGCTCGTTGGTGTTCGTCGTCATGCCGGTATTGTCGCGGCGGCGGCCCAGTCGCGCAGCAGCGCCAGCGAAACGCCCATGCCGCCGCAGACTTCGACCAGCACGCGGCGGTAGGCGCGGGCGTGGCGGTCCACGGCCGCCAGGGCCGCGCCGCAGGCGGGCTCGACGAGCACGCGTTGCGCGTCGGCGAAACGCAGGCAGGCGGCGGTGGCCTCGGCGTCGCTGACCTGCACGGCGAGGGTGGGGTGCGAGCGTGCGCGGGCGAACGCTTCGGCCGCCACGCGGCGCGCGCCCAGCGACGTCGCGATGGACGTGATCGCGGGCAGGGTCACCCGTTCACCGGCCGCCAGGCTGGCCTGCAGACTGGCGGCGCCCTGCGTTTCCACGGCGATGACGGGCACGTCGGTCAAGCCGTGTCGCCGCAGGCCTTCGACGATGCCGCAGAACAGCCCGCCACCGCCGACGGCCGTGACGACCGCATCGAACCCCAGACCGGCCTCGACCACCTCGTCGATGAGCGTCGAATGCCCGGCCCACAGCAGTGGATGGTCGAAGGGATGCACATAGGCCGCGCCGCGCTCGGCCGCGAGCGTCAACGCAAAGTCATGCGCCTCGTCCCACACGGCGCCATGGCGCAGCACCTCGGCGCCGCGCGCTGCCAGCCGCTCCGCCACCGCCGCACTGCTCGTCAGCGGCAGCACGATAGCCACCGGCAGACCGAGCGCGACAGCCGCGTGCGTCGCCGCGAAGCCCGCGTTGCCGCCGGAGGCGCAGACGATGGCGTTCGCGCCTTCGGCCGCCGCTTGCTGCACCAGCCGCCCCACGCCGCGCAGCTTGAAGCTGCCGCTGGGCTGCAGCGCATCCATCTTGAGCCAGACCTCGGGGTGGTCGAACAGGCCGGGCGCCGCGCGCAGCAGCGGCGTGTCAACGTGCAGCGGGTCCACGCTCACATCGTCTCGGCGAACAGCTCGCGGCCAATCAGCATGCGGCGGATCTCGCTGGTGCCGGCGCCGATCTCGTAGAGCTTGGCATCGCGCCACAGGCGCCCCAGCGGGTATTCGTTGATGTAGCCGTTGCCGCCGAAGATCTGCACGCCCTCGCCGGCCATCCACGTCGCCTTCTCGGCCGTCCACAGGATGACGGAGGCGCAGTCCTTGCGCACCTGGCGCACGTGCCCGGCACCCAGCATGTCCAGGTTCTTGGCCACCGTGTACGCGAAGCTGCGCGCGGCCTGCAGCACGGTGTACATGTCGGCCACCTTGCCCTGGATGAGCTGGAACTCGCCGATGCTCTGGCCGAACTGCTTGCGGTCGTGGATGTACGGAACGACCTGGTCCATCACCGACTGCATGATGCCCAGCGGCCCGCCGGTCAGCACGGCGCGCTCGTAGTCCAGGCCCGACATCAGCACCTTGGCGCCGCCGTTCACGGCGCCCAGCACGTTCTCGGCCGGCACCTCGACGTTGTTGAACACCAGCTCGCCGGTGTGCGAGCCGCGCATGCCCAGCTTGTCGAGCTTCTGCGCGATGGAGAAGCCGGGCATGCCCTTCTCGATCAGGAAGGCCGTCACGCCGCGCGCGCCCAGCTCGGGTTCGGTCTTGGCGTAGACCACCAGCGTGTCGGCGTCGGGGCCGTTGGTGATCCACATCTTCGTGCCGTTGAGCAGGTAGTACCCGCCTTTGTCCTGCGCCTTGAGCTTCATGCTCAGCACGTCCGAACCCGCGCCGGGCTCGCTCATGGCCAGTGCGCCGACATGCTCGCCGCTGATCAGCCTGGGCAGGTACTTCGCCTTCTGCGCCTCGTTGCCGTTGCGCTTGATCTGGTTCACGCACAGGTTGCTGTGCGCGCCATAGCTCAGGCCCACCGACGCGCTGGCACGGCTGATTTCCTCCATCGCGATCATGTGGGCCAGGTAGCCCATGTCCGCGCCGCCGTACTGCTCCGGCACGGTGATGCCCAGCACGCCCAGCTCGCCCATCTTGCGCCACAGGTCCATCGGGAACTGGTCGCTGCGGTCGATCTCGGCCGCACGCGGCGCGATCTCCTCGTCGGCAAACGCGCGCACCGCGTCGCGCAGCGCGTCGATGTCTTCGCCGAGTTGGAAATTGAGTCCGGGCAGATTCATGGGAGGTCTCCTGTGCGCCCGTGCGGCAGCCTGTCGTGCAGGACCGCGGGCGCTCTGATGGGCGTCTTGATTGACGTAAACGTCAACTGTAGCAAGCAGGCCCGCCGTCAGCCGGCCTGCGCGTCCTGGACCGCCTGCGGCAGCAGCCGGCGCACCAGCGGGTGCGCGATCTTCTTGTCGGTGCCGACGGCGTAGAAGGCCTCCTCGACGCCATCGCAGTCGCCCACGCGCACCAGGCCATCGTGCTCCACCAACTTGTCGCTCATCAGCGAAGCAGCCGGGAACACGCCCATGCCTGCGGCGCCGAAAGTGGCCAACAGCGCACTGTCCTCGAACTCGCCGGCGATGCGTGCGCGCACACCCTGCCGCTCCAGCCACTGGTCCATGCGTGCGCGCACCGCGGCGTGCGACGTGGGCAGCAGCAGCGGCACATCGGCCAGCGACGCGGGGTAGTCGCGCATGGCCGCTGCTGCCCATTGCGGCGCGGCGAACCAGGCCATCGGCGAGCTGCCCAGCGCGTGGCTGTAGACGCGCAGGTTGGGGTTGGGCGGCGCCGGGCGGTCGGCCAGCACCACGTCCAGGCGGTGCAGCGCCAGGTCGCCCAGCAGGTCGTCGAACTCGTCCTCGTGGCACAGCAGGCGCAGGTGGGGCGTGTCGATGATGGGCTGCAGCAGCCGATGCACGACCAGCTTGGGCAGACCGTCGGAGATGCCCACCACCAGCCGCACGGACGGCGAGGTGGCCGCATCGCGCACGCGCTCGGGCAGCGTCTCGCCGATCTGGAAGATCTGCTCGGCCAGCTCCAGCGCCGCCTGGCCGGCGTCGGTCAGCGCCAGGCCGCGGCCGGCGGGCTTCAGCAGCGCCGCGCCCAGCGCGTGCTCCAGCTCGCGCACCTGCGTGGAGACGGTCTGCACCGACAGACCCAGCTTGGTGGCCGCGCGGGTCAGGCCGCCCTCCTTGGCGACGGCCCAGAAGTAGTACAGGTGGCGGTAGCTGTAGGTCATGCTCATGGTGAACGCAGCAAGTTATCACGAAGAAATACTTCCTGATTCTCTGCTTTTATTTGATGACTGCGCTGGTTAGCCTGCGCGTGTTTCTCTGTTTCTCTCTTTGGAGGTCTGCCATGCAAACCCGTCCTGCCGCCATTGCCGTCCCCTACGGCGCCGCCGTCGACCGAGGCACGGCGCACCGCGTGCTGCGCAACACCTACGCGCTGCTGTCGATGACGTTGCTGTTCAGCGCCGCCGTCGCGTGGGCCGCTGTGGCCTTCGCGCTGCCCGCACCGGGCATCATCCTGACGCTCGTCGCCTACTTCGGCCTGCTGTTCGGCATCCACAAGCTGAAGAACAGCGGCATGGCGGTGGGCCTGGTGTTCGCGCTGACCGGCTTCATGGGTTGGACGCTGGGCCCGCTGCTGACCCGCACGCTGGCGCTGCCGTCCGGCGGGCAGGCCGTCATGCTGGCGCTGGGCGCCACCGGCGCCGTGTTCCTGGCGCTGTCGGCCTACGCGACGACCACCAAGCGCGACCTGTCGTGGATGGGCGGCTTCCTGTTCGCCGGCATGATCGTGGCCGTGCTGGCGGGCCTGGCCGCGGTGTTCTTCCAGATCCCGGCGCTGGCGCTGACCGTGTCGGCCGTCGTGGCCCTGCTGTCGGCCGGCCTGATCCTGTACGAGACGCAGCAGATCGTGAACGGCGGCGAGACCAACTACGTGCTCGCGACCGTCAGCCTGTTCGTGTCCATCTTCAACCTGTTCACCAGCCTGCTGCACCTGTTCGGCTTCGCTGGTTCCGATGACTGAGTGCCCCTCGCCCAGTCCTGCGGCGCTGAACGCGCGCCAGGGCTGGTCGGTCCCCCGAGGGGACGGCGATGCTTGCGGCATTGAGCCGCAAGCACATCGCCAAACCGGCCGGCTTGGGAGCGGCCCTGCGCTCGGCCGAATCCAGGAGGTCGGCTCGTGAGCATGATGCGCGAGCTGGCCGCCCGGCTACGCGCCACCTCCGGCGCGCTGCCGCCCGGCCCGGTGCCGCTGGCCACGTTGGCCGAGGCCCACGGCGGCGCCTAGCAGGCCAGCCTGCTGGTGCTGCTGGCGGCGCCCTGCATGCTGCCCATCCCGGGCGTGGGCGTGGTGCTCAGCGTGGGCCTGGCGCTGCTGGGCCTGATGCTGCTGGGCCCGCAGCAGCATCACCAGTTGCCGGCGCGGCTGGGCCGGCTGACGCTGCCGCGCGAAGGCGCCACGCGCAGCCTGGCGCTGCTGGCGCGCTTCTACGACGGCATCTGCCGCCTGACGCGTCCGCGCATGCCCGCGCTGGCCGGCCCGCACGCGCGCTGGTGGCTGGGGCCGATGACGGTCGTCATGGCCGTGCTGATCTTCCTGCCCATCCCGTTCGGCAACCTGCTGCCGGCCGTGGCACTGATGCTGGCCGGCGTCGCGCTGGCCGCCCGCGACGGCCTGATGATGCTGGCGTCGCTGGGCGTGGGCGCCAGCGCGCTGGCCTCGTCGGTCGCGCTGATGGCGCTGGGCTGGCAGGCCTGTGCGGCGCTGCTGGGCCTCAGCGTCTGACCACCAGTCAAGGCTGCTTGCTCAGCAGCCAGCGATAGAGCCCGAAGCCGATGCCGGCGAAGGCCATGAAACCCAGCACCTGGCCGGCGGTCGCGAAGCTCTCGCCCACCAGCGCCAGCGGCGCGCCCTGGCCCGAGAACACGACGACGGCCGCGAGGATGACGCCCAGCAGGCTCTCGCCGACGATGAGGCCGGAGGCCAGCAGCACGCCCAGCTGCCGGGTCGCCTCGGGGTCGCGCTTGGCGCGTGCGGCGCGTTCGAACAGCCAGCCCGCCATGGCGCCGACGACGATGGTCAGCGTGCTGTTCAGCGGCAGGTAGATGCCCAGGCCCACGGCCAGCGGCGCCAGGTGGGCGCGGCCGCCCGAGCCGCGCTTCAGCGCCTCGTCCACGACGATGCAGATGCCGCCGATGACGGCGCCGATGGCGATCAGGTTCCAGTTCAGGTCGCCCTGGATGACGCCCTTGGCCAGCGCCGAGATCAGCGCCGCCTGCGGGGCGGCCAGTGCGGTCTTCGGGTCCACGCCGGGCGTGCCGGCAAAGCCGTAGGCCTTGTTCAGCAGGTCCAGCACCGGCGGGATGACGAGGGCGCCGGCCACCACGCCGATGATGAGCGCGACCTGCTGGCGCCAGGGCGTGGCGTCCACGAGCTGGCCGGTCTTCAGGTCCTGCAGGTTGTCGTTCGAGATGGTCGCCACCGCGAACACGACGGCCGTGACGAACAGCGCGAACGCCACCAGCGCCTGGCCGCTGGAGGCCGGCAGCAGCGGCTTCACGACGAGGGCCAGCAGCAGCGACACGCCGATGACGACCAGGATGCCCACGCCCGACAGCGGGCTGTTGGACGAGCCGATCAGGCCGGCCATGTAGCCGCACACGGCGGCGACGAAGAAGCTCATCAGCAGCACGTACGCCACACCGCCGACGACGAGCAGGCCGAGTTGGTCGCCCAGGCCGGCGGACGTCGCGAAGCTGGACAGCATGAAGCCGATGGGCAGCATGCAGGCCAGCGTGATCAGGCCCACGGTGCCGATGGGGATGTCGCGCTCGGTGCGCGGCAGCGTGTCCGCCTTGCCGGCCTTGCGCACGCGTGCGGCCATGGCCGCCGAGTGCAGGCCCGAGACGACCGGCTTGGCGAGCTTGACCAGCGTCCAGATCGCGGCGACCGCGATGCAGCCGGCGCCGATGAAGCGCACCTGCTTGCTCCACGCGAACAACGCCGTGGCCTCGGCTGCGCCATCCACGCCCGACGTCAGGAAGGGCACGCCGCCCAGCCAGGCGATGCAGGCACCCACGAGGATGGCAATGCCCACCCACAGGCCCACGAGATGGCCCACGGCCAGCAGCGCGAAGCTGAAGTTCAGGTCATAGCCCGTCGTGCCACCCTTTTCACCCGGCAGCCGGAAATACTGCGCCAGGTTGGCCGCGAACAGCTGAGTCGCCACGACGATGCTGAAGCCCGCCGACACGACGGCGCCGGCGATGATGGCCGCCAGGCCCTGGCGGTTGCTCTCGCCACCGTCGCTGGCATGCCCCACCTTCAGCACCTCGGCGCAGGCCACGCCTTCGGGGTAGGGCAGCGGCGAGTTGGTCACGAGCGCGCGGCGCAGCGGGATGGAGTACATGACGCCCAGCGTGCCGCCCAGCGCGCACAGCGTGACCGACATCCAGTACGGGAAGCCGCTCCACCAGCCGATCATGACCAGGCCCGGCAGCACGAAGATGATGGACGACAGCGTGCCGGCAGACGACGCGATGGTCTGCACGATGTTGGTCTCGCCGATGGAGTTGCCCGCCGCGCGGCGCAGCAGGGCCATGGCGATGACGGCGGCCGGGATGGAGGTCGCGAACGTCAGGCCGGCCTTCAGGCCGAAGTAGACGTTGGCGGCCGTGAAGACCAGCGTGATCAGGATGCCCAGCACGATGCCGCGCAGGGTCAGTTCGGTGCCGAGCTTGGGCGTTGCGGTGTGGGACACGGTGGGCGGGCCGGAGTTTGGGATGGGGGCGGATGATGCCCTCATTCCCGCGCCGGGCGGATCGGGGCCGTCCCGCGCCCGCCTCAATTGACGTTAACGTCAATTGGCGCCCTAAAATCGCGCCAGATCAAGGAGACAAGCCATGACCGATCTCGCCGCCGACTACAAGGCACTGGCCGAGTACCGCCCGACCCACAAGGTCCGTTTCGTCACCGCCGCCAGCCTGTTCGACGGGCACGACGCGGCCATCAACATCATGCGCCGCATCCTGCAGGGCATGGGCGCCGAGGTCATCCACCTCGGGCACAACCGCTCGGTGGACGAGGTCGTCACCGCGGCGCTGCAGGAGGATGCGCAAGGCATCGCCATCAGCTCCTACCAGGGCGGCCATGTCGAGTACTTCAAGTACATGGTGCAGCTCTTGAAGGAGCGCGGCGGCGAGCACATCCAGGTGTTCGGCGGCGGCGGCGGCGTCATCGTGCCGGCCGAGATCCGCGAGCTGGCCGAGCACGGCGTGCGCATCTTCAGCCCCGAGGACGGCCAGCGCATGGGGCTGCAGGGCATGATCGGCGAGATGGTCATGAAGGCCGACCAGGACTTCAGCGTGCATGCGCCCAAGGATCTGACCGCCATCACGGGCCATTCGGAAGCCGCCTGGCGCTCGCTGGCGCAACTGCTGACGGCGCTGGAGAACGGGAAAGCCGAAGGCAGCATCGTCGATGCGCTGCGCGAGCGGGCCAAGACACTCAAGACACCGGTCCTCGGCATCACCGGCACCGGCGGCGCCGGCAAGTCCAGCCTCACCGACGAGCTGATCCGCCGGCTGCGCCTGGACCAGGGCGACGCATTGCGCGTGGCGTTGATCTCCATCGACCCGTCGCGCCGCAAGAGCGGTGGCGCGCTGCTGGGCGACCGCATCCGCATGAACGCCATCAGCCCCTGGGCCGGCGGCCCGCGCGTATTCATGCGCTCGCTGGCCACGCGTGACTTCGGCAGCGAGATCTCCCCTGCCCTGCCCGACGTCATCGCCGCCGCCAAGGTCGCCGGCTTCGACCTCGTCATCGTCGAGACCTCCGGCATCGGCCAGGGCGACGCCGCCATCGTGCCGCTGGTGGACGTGCCCATGTACGTGATGACGCCCGAGTTCGGCGCCGCCAGCCAGCTCGAGAAGATCGACATGCTGGACTTCGCCGAATTCGTCGCCATCAACAAGTTCGACCGCAAGGGCTCGCTGGACGCGCTGCGCGACGTGAGCAAGCAGGTGCAGCGCAACCGCGAGGCGTTCACGGTGATGCCGGACACGATGCCGGTGTTCGGCACCATGGCCAGCCGATTCAACGACGACGGCGTGACGGCGCTCTACCAGGCGCTCAAGGCCCGTCTGGGTGGGCTGGGACTGAAGTTGACCGAAGGCCGCCTGCCGTTGGTCAACACACGCCACAGCACGCACCAGACGCCCATCGTGCCGGCTTCGCGGGTGCGCTATCTCGCCGACATCAGCGACACCGTGCGCAGCTACAAGGCCCGGGTGCGCCGGCAGTCAGCGCTCGCCCGCGAGATCCAGCAGCTGGAAGCCAGCCGCGCGATGCTGGAGGCCGCCAACCCCGACAAGAACGGTGCCCGCACCGCGCTGGCAGACCTGGCGGAGCAGCGCCGCGGCAAGCTGGACGGCGACGCCCGCCAGCTGCTGCAGCAGTGGCCCGACATGGTCAAGGCCTACGCCGGCGATGAGTACGTCGTGAAGATCCGCGACAAGGAGGTCCGCACCGCGCTGGTCACGCAAAGCCTGTCGGGCACCAAGATCCGCAAGGTCGTGCTGCCGACCTACGAATGCCACGGCGAGCTGCTGAAGTGGCTGATGCTGGAGAACGTGCCCGGCAGCTTCCCGTACGCGGCCGGCGTGTTCGCCTTCAAGCGCGAGGGTGAGGACCCGACGCGCATGTTCGCCGGCGAAGGCGATGCCTTCCGCACCAACCGGCGCTTCAAGCTGGTCAGCGAAGGCATGCCGGCCAAGCGCCTGTCCACCGCCTTCGACTCGGTGACGCTGTACGGCGCCGACCCCGCGCCGCGGCCGGACATCTACGGCAAGGTCGGCAACAGCGGCGTGAGCATCGCCACGCTGGACGACATGAAGGTGTTGTACGACGGCTTCGACCTGTGCAGCCCGAGCACCAGCGTGTCGATGACCATCAACGGCCCGGCACCCAGCATCCTAGCCATGTTCATGAACACGGCCATCGACCAGAACCTCGCCAAGTTCAAGGCCGACAACGGCCGCGACCCGACGGCCGACGAAGCCGCCAAGATCAAGGACTGGGTGTTGGCCAATGTGCGCGGCACCGTGCAGGCCGACATCCTGAAGGAAGACCAGGGCCAGAACACCTGCATCTTCTCGACCGAGTTCTCGTTGAAGGTGATGGGCGACATCGCCGAGTACTTCGTGCACCACAACGTGCGCAACTTCTACTCGGTGTCGATCAGCGGTTATCACATCGCCGAGGCCGGCGCGAACCCGATCAGCCAGCTCGCACTGACGCTGTCGAACGGCTTCACGTTCGTGGAGGCGTATCTCGCGCGCGGCATGCACATCGACGACTTCGCGCCCAACCTGTCGTTCTTCTTCAGCAACGGCATGGACCCCGAGTACACGGTGCTGGGCCGCGTCGCTCGCCGCATCTGGGCGGTGGCGATGCGCGACCGTTACGGTGCCAACGAGCGCAGCCAGAAGCTGAAGTACCACGTGCAGACCTCGGGCCGCAGCCTGCACGCGCAAGAGATCGCCTTCAACGACATCCGCACCACGCTGCAGGCGCTGATCGCCGTCTACGACAACTGCAACTCGCTGCACACCAACGCCTACGACGAGGCGATCACGACGCCGACCGACGAGAGCGTGCGCCGCGCGATGGCCATCCAGCTCGTCATCAACCGCGAGTGGGGCCTGGCCAAGAACGAGAACCCGAGCCAGGGTGCCTTCATCATCGACGAGCTGACCGAGCTGGTCGAAGAAGCCGTGCTGACCGAGTTCGAGCGCATCAGCGAACGCGGCGGCGTGCTGGGCGCGATGGAGACCGGCTACCAGCGCGGCCGCATCCAGGAAGAGTCCATGCACTACGAGATGCTCAAGCACACCGGCGAGTACCCCATCATCGGCGTCAACACCTTCCGCAACCCGAAGGGCGAGACGGTGCCGGAGCACATCGAGCTGGCGCGTTCGACGGACGAAGAGAAGCAGAGCCAGCTCTCACGGCTGGCCGAGTTCCAGGACCGCCACGCGGCCGAGGCGCCGGCCATGCTGGCGCGCCTTCAGCAGGCCGTCATCGAGAACAAGAACGTGTTCGACGTGCTGATGGACGCCGTGCGGGTGTGTTCCCTCGGCCAGATCACCGGCGCGCTGTTCGAGGTGGGCGGTCAGTACCGGCGCAGCATGTAGGCAGCCGCCGCGCGTCGGCAGGCAGGCGGGTCCCGGAGGGACGACACCGTCAGCCGCCGCGCAGCCGCAACAGCATGGGGGATGGCGGCACGATGGCCGCATCGAAGGGGTGCTGGCGCTGCCCGCCGATGGCCGCCATGATCTTGCGCACATACAGCCGCGTCTCCGCATACGGCGGCACGCCCAGGTAGCGGTCCACGGCCTTCTCGCCGGCGTTGTACCCGGCCAGCGCCAGCGCGATATCGCCTTCGAAGTAGGCCAGCAGCCAGCGCAGGTAGGCCATGCCGGCGCGTATGTTCTGCGCCGGGTCACGCAGCTTGGTCGCCTTGAAGCGCAGCGCCGTGTCGGGCAGCAGCTGCATCAGGCCCTGCGCGTTCTTGGGCGACTGCGCCAGCGGGTCGAAGTTGGACTCGGCCGCCATCAGCGCCAGCACGAGGGCGGGCGACAACTTGTACTCGGGCGCGACGAGGTTGACGAAGGTGACGACGGCCGGCGGTGCATTGGGCGGCGGCGGCATCGCCGGGATCATCTGCACCCTGGGCGCGCGCGGCGCTTGCGCGGCCTGCGCCAGCGGCAGCGGGTCGGCCTCCGGCGGGCGCAGGCAGGGCGGCGGATCGCCCAGCGGCGTGCCGCCCATCGCGTCGAGCATGTTCTGCGCCTGCGCCATGCCCTGCTCCGCTGCGGCGGCAAACATGTGGGCGGCCTCGGCATCATTGCGCTGGATGCCACGCGCATTTGTCAGCATCCAGCCCAGGCTGTACTGCGCCTCGGCGTCGCCGTAGCGCGCCGCACGGCAATACAGCTTGGCCGCAGCCACCTCGTCGCGCCGGATGCCGTCGCCATACTCGAGCGCCTTGGCCTCCTGGCGCCAACGCTCCACCTGAGCCGGCACCACCGGCCCGCGCTCGCCGGGCGGCATGGTCGGGCGGGGCAGCTGCTCCAGCGTCAGCGTGGGCGGTTGTTGGGCGGCAGCCGCGGTGGCGATCAGCGCCAGGGCCAGCAGCAGGGTTCTCACGGACACGGCAGGGGGATGATCGGACGAGGCGCAAGTCTAGACTGCCACCCTCGAACTGGAGCCCGCCATGGCCACGCCGGACCCACGCATCGACGCCTACATCGCCGCCGCCCCCGACTTCGCGCAGCCGGTGCTGCTGCGGCTGCGCGAGGACGTGCATGCCGCCTGCCCGGATGTCGTCGAGACGATCAAATGGAGCCGCCCGCACTTCACGCTGGACGGCAAGCTGCTGTGCGGCATGTCGGCCTTCAAGGCGCACTGCACCTTCAGCTTCTGGGCGCGTGAGGGCATCCCGCCCGGCCGGACGGGTGCGATGGGGGACTTCGGCCGCATCACCGGCCCGGCCGATCTGCCCTCGCGCACCGAATTGCGCCGGCAGATCAAGGCCGCTGCCGCGCTGCTGCTGGCCGGGGCGCCACGCGCCGGCAAGCCGGACCGCACCCCACGGGCGCCGCTCGACATGCCCGACGACTTCGCCGCCGCGCTCGCCCGGCTGAGGGCCGCGAAGCAGCACTACGACGCCTTCCCGCCCGGCAAGCAGCGCGACTACCTGGAATGGGTGCTGGAAGCCAGGCGTGAGGAGACGCGCGCCAAGCGCATCGCCCAGGCCGTGCAATGGCTGGCCGAGGGCAAGTCGCGCCACTGGAAGTACGAGGGCTGTTGATCCGACCGAGTTTCAAACCCGACGGCAGCCCGCCAGTCAGCCGACGACGGCCTGCAGCGTCGAGTTGCGCATCCAGTCGTCCGCCACGACGACGCGGTTGCGGCCCTTCTGCTTGGCCTGGTACAGCGCTTTGTCGGCCAGGTGCATCAGCGTCTCGGGCGTGTCGCTGCGCGAGGCCTCGGCCACTCCGGCCGACAGCGTCACGCGCAATGGCCGGCCGCCATCGCCCTTGAGCTCCAGCGCCTCGACCGCCAGGCGCACCTGCTCGGCCAGGTGACGCGCACCGGCCACGCCGGTGGCGGGCAGCACCAGGCCGAACTCCTCGCCGCCCAGCCGGCCCAGCACGTCCGAGCCGCGCAGCCGCGCGCGCGCGCAGGCGGACACGTCGCGCAGCACCTGGTCGCCCACCGCGTGGCCGTGCTGGTCGTTGACGCGCTTGAAATGGTCCAGGTCCAGCATGACGAAGCTGACGGGCTGGCCTTCGCGCCGGCTGCGCTCCAGCGTGTGCGCGAGCAGCGACACCGCGGTGCTGTGGTTGACCGCGCCGGTCAGCCCGTCGACGCTGGCCAGCTCGCGCATCTGCCCGGCCACGCGCTCGAAGCTGGCCAGCACGAAGCTGAAGCCGGCGGCCAGCACGGCCATGAAGGCCAGCATGAAGATCGCGCCGCTCCAGGCCAGGGCCATCTCGTCGTCGGTCTGGCCATGCAGCCCATACAACGCATGGCCTGCGCGCGCCCACAGTGCCGTGCAGGCCAGCAGCAGCATCAGCGCGACGACGCGGAACGTCAGCTCGCCGCGCCAGCCGCGGCGCAGCGCGGCCACCGTGGCCGGCAGCAGCAGCAGCGCCATGGCCGCCGACAGCGTGGCCACACGCACCGGCGTGGCCACGTCGAGCACCGCCGGCACGGCCAAGGCTGCGAGTGCGAACAGCCAGTTGTGCCAGACCGGCAGACCCCGGTTCAGCAAGTGCCGGTACACGGCAGCCGTGAGGCCGGCAATGCCGATCATCAGCAGCAGGTTGCCGCCCAGCAGCGGGATCCAGCCGGGCAGCCAAGGCCGCAACGCGAAGAAGGCGAAGCCGGCACAGAACGGGCCGGACGCCCAGGCCAGCTGACGCAGCTCCCCACGGCTCAGCGAGCCGCGGCCCGCCAGCCAAAGCTGCAGCGTCAGCAGGCCGAAGCCGACGACGAGCATCAGCACCAGAGTGGGCACGTGAAGCGACATGCGGGGCGGCAGCCTGGACGTTGTTTCACGCCAGTGTAGGCAGCCACGCAGCCGCGCAGCGCCAGGGTCTGCGCCGATGGCGCCGCAGCGCGAGCGCGGCTCCAATGCTTGGTGTGATCGCCCCTGCACTGCCTCCGGCCCTGTGCCTGCTGAACTTGCAAGACCGAAACAGCGGCAAGCGAGAGCGCCGCTGAGCGGCTACCAGTCGCTGCGACTGAAGAATCCCAGGCCGGCGCCGCTGGCCGTCGGTGGCCAGCGGCTGCCTTTGGCGACTGACATCGCCATGCGCGTGCAGCCAGGCACGCTGAGCGTGGTTCGATAGACTGGGCCGATGAAGCACGCCACCACCCTCTTGTTGCTCGCCGCCACCGCACTCGCCCGCGCCGAGCCCATCGGTTCGGTCGATACCGCCTTCAAGCTCATCGGGCCCGACCACAAGATCGTCGTCGACGCCTACGACGACCCCAAGGTGCAGGGCGTGGCCTGCTATGTGTCGCGCGCCAAGACGGGTGGCATCAAGGGCGCCATCGGCCTGGCCGAGGACAAGGCCGAGGCCTCCATCGCCTGCCGCCAGGTCGGCCCCGTCACGATCAAGCAGCCGCTGCCGCCGCAGGAAGAGGTGTTCAACGAACGCATCTCCCTGGTCTTCAAGCGGTTGCGCATCGTGCGCATGGTGGACGCGCAGCGCAACACGCTGGTCTACCTGACCTACTCCGACCGACTCATCGACGGCTCGCCGCAGAACAGCATCACCGCCGTGCCGGTGGCCCGCGAGACGCCCATCCCGGTCAAGAAATGAGCGAGGTCGAAGACCGCCAGGTGACCGGGCGCCGGGCCGCTCCCGCGCGGGCCCGCATCCCCTCGGGGAATAGCCTGGCCTACTCGACGGGCGAGGGGCCATGACATTCACCGAGGCGCTGTTCGCGCTGATGCCCATGCAGGCGCTGGCCACGGCGCTGGTGCAGCTCACGCTGATCGGCTGGCGCGACGCCAATCCCGGCGGTCGCTGGTCGCAGGTCGGCATGGTGGCGCTGGCCCTGGGGCTGACGCTGGTGAGCCCTGCGGTCGGCGCGCATTTCGGCTCGGTGCACGGCTTGCGCAGCCTCGGTGTGGCAGCCATCAGCGTGGGCCTGTCGGCGCTGTGGTGGACCTTGGGCCTGTGGCTGGCGCCACGCCCCGGACGACGCGTGATGATGGCCGCGCCGCTGGCGCTGGCGCTGGGCCACGCGCTGCTGTGGCAGGCGCCGGCCAGCGCGCAGACGCTGGCCGACCTGGTGCTCGGCGCGCAGCTCGCCTGGCTGGGTGTGGCGCTGACGATGCCCGGCCGCCACCACGTGCTGCAAGGCCTCAACAGCCGCCGGTGGCGCCTGTTGGGGCTGGCGGCCGTGCTGCCGCTGCTGGCGGCGCTGCTGTGCCGTGCGACCGTCACGCTGCTGCATGACCCCGCACCCTGGGCCGACCTGCTGCTGGCGCTGGCCGGCCAGCTCGCGCTGCTGCTGAGCCTGCCGATGCTGCTGCTCGCCTGGCGCAGCCAGACCGAGGCCGAGCTGGCCCGCCTCGCCCAGACCGACGGGCTGACCGGCCTCATCGACCGCACGGCGTTCGCCAAGCGCTCGGTGGACCTGATCTCGATGGCGCGCCGCTTCGACGAACCGCTGGCGCTCGTCGTCATCGAGCTGGACGACTTCGCGACGCTGCAGGCCGAACGCGGCGCGGACTTCGCCGACCGGGCGCTGGCGCTGTTCGCCAGCTGCGTGCAGGCGCAGATGCGCCTGGGCGACCTGGCAGGCCGCGTGGCCGGGGATCAGTTCGGCGTGCTGATGGCGCGCTGCCACACGCAAGGCCCCGCCGCGCTGGACCAACGCCTGCGCCGCTGCCTGAGCGAGCGCACGGCGGCGGAGCTGGGCATGAGCCTGTCCTTCAGCGGCGGCTGGGCGCGGCTGCGCTCCGGCGACCGCGGCCTGGCCGACCTGCAGCGCCGCGCCGAGACCGCGCTTTACGAGGCCCGCCGCGCCGGCCGCGGCCGGCTGCTGGCAGAGCCGGGCCTCGGCGACTGAAGCCGCCTCAGGGCAGCGCCGCAGCCCACTGGCTGACCAGGGCCTTGCCGGCCTCGAAGTGCATGGCGTCCTCCACGCCGAAGGCCGCCCCCCAGAACCAGCCGTGGCGGTTGAAGAGGGGCGCGATCAGCGTCAGCCCATATTGCACCTTGTCGTCCCCCTGGACATCCAGCACGCCGTTGAGCGTCAGGTCGATGGCCGTGCCCCAGGAGTGGTTGGAGATGGCCGTGGCCGAGCCGCGCACCAGGCGGCAGCACAGCATGCCCGCCGTGCCGAGGCCCGCATAGGCGGCCGGCTGCTCGGCGCGGATGTCGGCCATGACGGCCTTGAGGCTGAGCACCGCCGGCACCAGGCCGGTCACGCGAAACGGGCCGACCGTGTCGGTGACGAGGTTGCGCCGCAGCTTGGGCAGCGTGGGCATCTGGCACAGCGAGCTGTAGCCGCCGGCGACCAGCGGCGTGCCCAATGCAGACAGCATGAAGCTGTTGCCGGCCGACGTGAGGCCCGCGTTCAGCGTCGCCGGGTCCGGCCGCGGCACCGGGCGCAACAGGTCGGCGCCGGCAGCCGGAGCGGGTGCCGGCGAAGGCCCCGGCACGGCCGGCAGCGGCGGGCCGAAGCTGGCGGCCAGATGGCGCCAGGTGTTGCCGCCCGGGTCGACCCGGCCATCGGGGCTGGACAGGAAGCCGCTCTGGTACTCGCGCAGCGCCGCGATGGTCTTCGCATCGCAGGTGCCCGAGGGCGTGCCGATGGCCGTGTAGCCGCGGGCCACGAGCAGTTGCTGCACCAGCAGCACGTCATCGCGGCGGTTCACGCCGCCTTGGCCGACGGAGGCTGAGATCGTGGGCATGGCAGACCCTCCAGTTGAGTGCCGCGGATTCTGTCGCCGTGCCTGGCCAGGGCGAATCCTGAAGGCAGAGGATGCCCACGGGTCAGTTCTCATCGCGCGGCCATGACGCATGATGGGCACCGGCTCATCACCGGCAAGCACCATGCCCCAGACCGACACCCCCGCCAATCTGGTCGACGAATGGCTGGGCCACAACCTGATGACCACCGACCCCGCCCTGGTCGCCGCGCTGCACGACGCGGCGCCCCAGGCCGTCGCGCCGTTGACGCAGTACGGCGCGCACCTGGGCAGCATGGAGGTGGCGCAGCTCGCGCGCGACGCCAACCGTTTCGGCCCCATGCTGCGCCAGCTCGATGCCCGCGGCCGGCGCATCGACCTCGTCGACTTCCATCCGAGCTGGCATGCACTGCTGGCGCTGTACCGCAGCCAGGGCCTGGTGGGCGACGTGTTCGCCACCGACACGCCGGGCCGCTGGTCGCATTTCGCGGCGGGCTGCTACCTGCACGGGCAGGTCGAGGCCGGGTCGCTGTGCCCCGCGACGATGACACAGGCCGCCATTCCCGTGCTGCGCCAGCACCCCGAGCTGTTCGCGCCGCTGCGCGACAAGCTGTTCACCCGCGAGCACGACGCGCGCGAGGCGCCCATCGCCGACAAGGCCTCGATCTGGGTCGGCATGGGCATGACCGAAAAGCAGGGCGGCTCCGACCTGCGCCGCGTGACGACCGAAGCCACCGAGCAGGCCGACGGCAGTTACGCCATCACCGGCCACAAGTGGTTCTTCTCCGCGCCCGGCAGCGACGCGCACCTGGTGCTCGCGCGCACCGGGGCTGGCCCGACCTGCTTCTGGCTGCCGCGCTACACGCCGGACGGCGCGCGCAATGCCATCCAGGTGATGCGGCTCAAGGACAAGCTCGGCAACCGCAGCAACGCCAGCAGCGAGGTCGAGTTCCACGGCGCCTGGGCGCAGCGGCTGGGCGACGAGGGCCGCGGCATCCCGACGCTGATCGAGATGGCCGGCTACACGCGGCTGAACTGCGTCATCGGCAGCGCGGCGCTGCTGCGCGCCGGGCTGGTGCAGGCGCTGCACAACGCGCGGGAGCGCCACGCCTTCGGCCGGCGGCTCGCCGAGCAGCCGCTGATGCAGACCGTGCTGGCCGACCTGGCGCTGGAGAGCGAGGCCGCGATGCGGCTGATGCTGCGGCTGGCGCGCGGCTTCGAGCAGGACGAGCCCGGCTGGCAGCGGCTGATGACGCCGGCCGCCAAGCTGTGGGTCTGCAAGCGCGCCGTCGAATGCACCGGCGAGGCCATGGAGCTGCTGGGCGGCAACGGCTACGTGGAAGACGGCGTGCTGGCGCGGCTGTACCGCGAGGCGCCGGTCAACTCGATCTGGGAAGGCTCGGGCAACGTGATGGCGCTGGACGTGCTGCGCGCCGTGGCCCGCGAGCCCGACGTGGCGCTGGCGCTGCTGGACGGGTTCGCCGCCAGCCCCGATGCGCCCGTGCAGGCCGAGGCCCGCCTGCTGCGCCGGCTGCTGACCGGCGACCCCGCCGCGCTGGAAGCCCAGGCCCGCCGCGTGGCTCAGGGTCTGGTGCTGTGCGCGCAGGCGCTGCTGATGCGGCAGCAGTCGTCCACCGACGCGGCGGACGCCTTCGTCTCGACCCGGTTCGGCGGCAGCGGCCACCTGCTGGGTACCGTGGCCCTGCCGCAGGCGGCGCGGTTGCTGGACGCCGCGTTGGGCGGCTGAAACGGCGGGCGTTGTAGGCCTAATCCGACGGCCCATGTCGCCACCGGCCGATAGGCTGCGCCTGAGCCGCCGGGGATGCTTCGGTCAACCTTCAGCCGGAGCCCAGTCATGGCCAATGACGCAATGCAAACCCAGGATCTGTCATCGGAACAACGCCCCCAGCGCCCGCTGCTGTCGGCGCTGACGCGCTGGTGGACGCCTGCCGCCGCACCTGTCGACCATGTGCTGGGCTATGAGTCCGCCCAGCCCTGGATGCTCGGTGACGACACGGCTTTTGAACCGGGCCACTGGGCGAACTGAGCGCCCGCGGCACGCCGCCATGACGTGATCGCGTCCGTCAAGGCGGTCGAATGAAAGCCGTCGAATGAGGGGCGGCCGGATGACCGCGAACCCGCAGCCACGCGGGTCGCTCTACTGGATCAGGCCGTTCTTCAGCGCGTAGTACGTCAGGTCGCTGTTCGTCTGCAGCTTGAGCTTCTCGAGCACGCGGGTGCGGTAGGTGCTGACTGTCTTCACGCTCAGGAACAGCGCCTCGGCGATGTGTCCCACCGTCTCACCCTGGGCCAGCCGCAGGAAGACCTGGAACTCGCGCTCCGACAGCGCTTCATGCAGCGGCTTGTCGGGCATCGCGCCTGAACCGCCATGGCCCACGACGCTGTCGGCCAGTTGCTCGGCCACCGCCGGGCTGATGTAGCGGCGCCCGCGCGCGACCAGGCGGATCGCGTTGGCGATCTCCTCGGGATCGCACTCCTTGTTCAGGTAGCCGCTCGCGCCCTGGCGCAGCAGCGTGGTCGCGTAGTGCGCCTCGGGAAAGCCGCTGAGGATGAGCACTGGCAGTTCGGGGAAGCGCGCCTTGATGGCCGCCAGCGCATCGACGCCGCTCTGGTCGGGCATCGAGATGTCCAGCAGCAGCACGTCCACCTCGCCACCACGCGCCATCTCCAGCGCATCGTGGCCGCTGCCACCCTCCCCTGTGACGCGCAGGTCGACATGGTCGGACAGGTACTGGCGCAGGCCGGTGCGCACGATGGCGTGGTCGTCAACGATGCCGATGCGGATCATGGGCTGAAGCGGTTGTATGGGGTGCTGCCAGCGTAGCAGTGCGCCACGCGGTGCGCGATTGCTGCCCGTCCTACAACGGCGCAGGCGGCGTCCGACAGCGAGCCGCGATGCGGGACTAGGCGGCGCGTCAATCCCCAAGGCGATAGTGCATTCCAGCGGCCAAGTGGTCGCCTTTTGAAAATGTTGAAAGGAGATCCAAATGCTCAACAAATCCATCGTCTCTGTTGCCGTCACCACCGCCCTCGTGGCCACCTTTGCCGCGACCAGCGGCTGCGCCGTCACCCGTGACCAGGAAACTGTCGGCGCTTACATCGACGACGCGACGCTGACCACCCGCGTCAAGTCCAAGTTCGCCGCCGACCCGACGGTCAGCGCGATGTCCATCAGCGTCGAAACGCTGAAGGGCACCGTGCAGCTGTCCGGCTTTGCCAAGAGCACGGCCGAACGCTCGGTGGCCGAGAAGCTCGCCCGCGAAACCTCCGGCGTCGTCGGCGTGCGCAACGACATCGTCGTTCGCCCCTGAGCGCTCTCAGGGCTTCTCCCTAGGAGAAGTCCTACACGCCGACGCGCTGCAGATCCAGGCGGCGTGACCCGGAAGCGGTTCATACTTGACCCTCATCCACGCGACTGCCGCCTTTCCACGTCGGGCCATGCCAGCACTCAAAGCCTTCATCGTCGAAGACAGCCCGGTGATCCTGGAAAACCTGGTCGCCACGCTGGAAGAGCTGGCGCAGGTCGAGGTCGTCGGATCGGTGCCGGACGAAGCCGGTGCGGTGCGATGGATGAGCCGCGATCCCGACGCCAATGCCGACCTGTTCATCGTCGACGTGTTCCTGCGCTCCGGCACGGGACTGGGCGTGCTGCAGGCCGCCCAGCAACTCGGCGTGCGTGCACGGCGTGTCGTGCTGACCAACTACGCGACCGATGAAATGCGCCGCCGCTGTGCCAGCCTCGGCGCGGAGCGGGTGTTCGACAAGAGCCACGAGCTGGACGACCTCATCACCTACTGTGCCGAACTGGCCGAGCAGGCCGGCACCCCGCCCGCCGCAGCCAACTGAGGCGCCGGTTGCTGATCCGCCTGCATCCCCTGCTGGATTCCGCACGCCGCAACCGCGGCGTGGCCATCGGCCTGGTCACGCTGGCGGCGTCCGCCGTCATGGGTGTCAGCGAGGCAGCGTTCTGGGGCGCCGATGAGGCGCTGAACAAGTCCGAAGCCCGCCACCTGGCCCGCAACGACGGCCTGCGGCTGCGCGAACTGCTGACCGATGCCGAGACCTCGCAGCGCGGCTTCCTGCTGACCGGGCGCGAAGACTACCTCGGGCCGCTGCAGACCGCCGTGCGCGAGCTGCCCGACGTGCTGACGCGGCTGCGCGGCCAGTACGCCAGCTCCGAATGGGAGGTGCTGGTCGTCGACGCCAGCCGCCGCGCGAACGAGAAGCTGTCGGAGCTGCAACTCGTCGTCAAGCTCTACCGCGAAGGCGCCTCGACCGCGTGGCAAGGGCTGGTCGAATCCGACATCGGCCGCGAGAAGATGCAGGCGGTGCGCGACGCCGTCTCGCAACTCGACCACCACGAACTCGCCCAGATCGCCCGCGAACGCGAGGCCGTCTACCGCTCGCTGACCTGGGGGCGCCTGGGCGTTCACGGGCTCACGCTGATGAGCCTGATCGGCCTGGCCATCTTCCTGCGCCGCAACGAAGCCCTGCATTCGGCACGGCGCGAGCATTCGCAGGCGCTGGCCCAGGAGCGCGACCGGCTGGACCGCGAGGTGGCGCGCCGCACCGCCGAGCTGACCGAGCTGGCCCGCCATCTCCAGACCGTGCGCGAGGACGAGCGCGCCCACCTGGCCCGTGAGCTGCACGACGAACTCGGCGCGCTGCTGACGGCCGCCAAGCTGGACGTCGCGCGCATCCGGCGCATGACGCGCACCACCGCGCCCGAGATCGACGAGCGCCTGCTGCACATGGCGGAGCTGCTCGACCAAGGCATCGCGCTCAAGCGCCGCATCATCGAGGACCTGCGCCCCTCCGCGCTGTCCAACCTGGGCCTGATCCCGGCGCTGGAGATCCTGACGACCGAGTTCGCGCAGCGCTCCGGCCTGCAGCTCAGCCTGGAACTCACCGAAGCCGCCAACGCCGATGCGGCCGACCGACTGGCGCTGTACCGCCTCGTGCAGGAAGCGCTGACGAACGTGATGCGCCACGCCAAGGCCAGGAACGTGCGCGTGTCGCTCGGCGAGGCCGACGGCTGGCTGCAGCTCAGCATCCGCGACGACGGCCAAGGCTTCAGCCCCGACGCCGTCGGCGCCGGCCACCACGGGCTGATCGGCATGCGCTACCGCATCGAAAGCCTGGGCGGCACCTTGCAGCTGCTGTCGTCCCCCGGCCGGGGCACGCTGGTGCTGGCGCGGCTGCCCGCCCGGCCACAGGCGCCGCCCGAGCCCGAGCCGCCGGCGACCGTGCCCGGGGCGCTGGGCGGCCCGGCCGCGGCTTCCTGAAGTCCTACACGCCGAATCTGGCTGGACCGACACGCCGCGGTCGCGGTGACATCCACACTGCCGCCGTGCTCCGTCAGGAGCGGTCTGCCCAGCGTGCGCGAGGAGAGCCCGATGCAATTCCCCAGATCACTGCATGCCGATGGCTGGCACATCCGCCTGCCGCTGCGACGCGCGCACCCGCACATGCCGCTGGCCGCGCATGACGCTGCCGCCGACACGGCGCCGCCGCGTTCGCGCCGCGGCGTGCGGGTTCTGGCCGCCATCGTTGCACTCGGTGCGCTGCTGGCCAACGCAGGGCTGAACGCTGCCGACGACCCGCGCCCGCTGGATGTGCAGCTCAGCGGCGCGATGCGCCAGGCCGGCGAGACGCTCAGCCGTTGGCAGGACACGCTTGCACGCGGCCTGCAGGTGTCGCTGCGCGCCGTGGCCGATGGCCGGGACATGCAGCCCAAGCCACCTGCCCAGGCCAGCGTGTTCGCACAGGCCGAGCCGGGCGTGGCGGACCACGACCACCAGCAACCGGTGCGCGCCGACCTGGCGCCGCGCCAGTTGCAACCCACCCGCTAAAGAGGCATCGCCGCCGACGCGGTCGCCTCCACCACAGTCAGCAATTCGGCCAGCGGCTGGGGGCGGTGCAGCAGGAACCCCTGCACGTCGTGCACGCCCATGCGGGCCAGCTCGCCCAGCACCTCGGGCGTCTCCACGCATTCCGCAATGGTCGAGATGCCCAGCGTTCTCGCCACGTCAACAAAGCTGCGCACGGCGGCCTGGTCCAGCGGGTCCACGAGCAGATGCCGCACGAATTGCCCGTCGATCTTCAGGATGTCGATGGGCAGCGCCTTCAGATAGCCGAACGACGACGCGCCGGCACCGAAGTCGTCCAGCGCGATGCGCACACCCAGCGCCCGCATCTGCTGGATGAAGCGGGCCGCCACGTCGAGCTGCGTGATGACGGCCGTCTCGGTGATCTCCAGGCACAGCGCCGACGCGCGCTGCGCACCCAGCGAGGTCAGCAGCGTGCGCGCCTCCTCGTGGAAGGCGGCGTCCTGCAAGGTCAGCGCGGACAGGTTGACGGCCAGCGACGCAATTTCCGGCGCGCCGCGACGCTGCAGCAGCGCCACCGCCTGGCGCAGCACCCAGCGGTCCAGCCGCGGCGCGAGGTGAAAGCGCTCGGCCGCCGGGATGAAGGCGCCCGGCAGCACGCGGGTGCCGTCGCGCTCGCGCAGGCGCAGCAGCAGTTCGCCGCGCAGCCGGCCGTCGTCGGCTTGGCCGCGTACCGGCAGCACACGCTGCAGGTCCAGCTCGAAGCGGTCTTCGTCCAGCGCCTGCTGCAGCCGCGTGGCCCAGCGGTGCTCGCTCTGGTGGGCGCGCAGCGTGGCGTCGTCCGGCGCCCAGACCTGCACGCGGTTGCGGCCCTGCTCCTTGGCGATCATGCAGCAGGCATCGGCCTCGCGCAGCGCCGCCTCGGCGTCGGCCCAGCGGCCGTCCAGCGGCGCGACGCCGATGCTGGTGCCGATGCGAAAACGCTGCTCGCCGTGCACGTAGCGGTACTGGTCCATCGTGTCGCACAGCTTCTGCGCCACGTGCAGCGCTTCGTCCAGCGAGCAGTTCTCCAGGATGGCCGCGAATTCGTCGCCCCCCAGGCGGGCGACGGTGTCGCGGCCGCGCACGCCGGCCTCCAGCCGCTTGGCCACCTCGCGCAGCACCGCGTCCCCGGCGGCATGGCCGCAGTGGTCGTTGACGAGCTTGAAGCGGTCCAGGTCGAACGCCAGCAGCGCATGGTGGCTGCCGTCGCGCTGCGCGCGCTCGAAGGTGCGCGCCAGCCGCTGCTGGAACTCGCTGCGGTTGACCAGGCCGGTCAGCCCGTCGTGGCTGGCACGCCAGCGGATCTCGTCGAACTGACGGCGCTGCTGCGTCACGTCGCGGAAGACGAGCACCGCGCCCAGCACGTGGCCATTGGCGTTGCGGATGGGCGCCACCGAATCGTCGACGGCGCGCAGGTCACCATCCCGGCCCACCAGCACGGCGCCGGCCGGCAGGCGCGTGGGCCTGCCGGTGGCGAGGCATCGCTGCACCGGATCGGGCAGCACTTGCTGGTTGTCCTCGCGCTGCGCGCGGAAGACGACGCGCGCCGGCTGGCCGCGCGCCTCGGCCGCGGCCCAGCCGGTCAGACGCTGCGCGACCGGGTTCAGCCACGTCACGCGGCCCAGCGCGTCGGTCGTCAGCACGGCGTCGCCGATGGACTGCAGCGTCACCTCCAGCAGCTCGCGCTGCTCTTCCAGCTGCTGCTGCAGCCGCCGCGATTCGCTGACATCCCAGCAGACGCCGGCCAGCCGCAGCGGCCGGCCGGCGGCGTCGCGCAGCACGCGGCCGCTGATGCGCAGCACGTGCTCGCTGGCGTCGACCCAGCGCACGCGCCATTCGCCTTCCAGCGGCGCGCGGCCCGCCAGCGCGGCGCGCAAGGCGTCCAGCGCCGGGCGCCGATCCAGCGGGTGCAGGCGCGCACGCCAATGCTTCAGACCGAGGCCGCGGCCATGCGGCGCCTCGCCGTGCAGGCGCCACATCGCGTCGTCCCACACCAACTCCCCCGCGCGCAGGTCCAGGTCCCAGACACCGATGCCGCCGCTGTGGGTCGCCAACGCCAGCCGGTCCAGCGCCTGTTCCAGCTCGGCGCGCACCCCGGCCGCGTCGGTGACGTCCTGCATGACGACGGCGACACGGTGCGCATCATCCTCGTCAGGCCCGCCGACGACGCGCAGCACACGCCGCCCGCGCTCGCCGGCGTCGCAGGGCAGCTCCACATCCCAGCGTTCGCCCCGGGCAGCCGCCCGTTGCAGCGCCGCGCCCAGCATGGCCGCGCCATCCGGACCGAAGCGTTGCAGCACCGCAGCGAGCGTCGGCACCTGCCGGGCCGGCAGGCCCAGCAGTTCGCAGGCGGAATCGGACAACGTCAGGCGCTCGGTGTCCGCCTGCCATTCCCAGGCTCCCACGCCGGCCAGGCGGCTGCTGCGCTCCAGGAAACGCGCGTTCTGCGCCAGCGCGACATGCGCGGCCATCACTGCGGCTGCAGCCGGTTCCTGCCCGAGCAGGGGTTCGTTCATCAAGCATGCTCCTGCGCCAAGACCCGGCAGATTGCCGAACAGCATGCCGCGATACCGTCGGTTCCTCAGGCAACCACTTGTAAGACAACGCCGCATTCGCAACCGGCACGGCTCGTCCTACAGTCGGCGCTGCCGCACGCTGACAACCGACGACCGGTCAGCCGCGTTCACTGGACACAGCGGCACACGCCGCGCTGCCAAGGAGAAACCATGAACGCCCATCCCCCCCTGACCCACGTGCTCGCGCCCGCGCTGCTCGCACTGGCCGGCGCGGCCGCCGCGCCTGCGGCCCAAGCCGCCGACGTGGGCGTGTCCATCGGCTTCAGCCAGCCGGGCGCCTATGGCCGCGTGGACATTGGCCGCTTCCCCCAGCCGGTGCTGGTCGCGCCGCAACCGGTCATCATCGGCCGGCCGGCCTACCGTGAACCGGTCTACCTGTGGGTGCCGCCGGCCCACCGCCGCGACTGGCGCCACAACTGCTACCGCTACAACGCCTGCGGCGCGCAGGTCTACTTCGTGGAGGACAACTGGTACCGCCACAACGTGGCCGTCCGCCAGGACCGCCGCGACCGCCATGGCCCGCCGCCGGACCGTCGCCACGACCGCGATGACCATCGCGACCGTCATGACCACGACGATCGCCGTGACGACGACCGCCGCCACGACCACCGCTGATCGCGCGCTTCAGCGCCTGGGGAGCGGGAAGCTCGCCAGGCCGGCGTAGCCCTTCTTCGACACGGCCTGCACGCCGAACACGACGTTGTCCTTGGACACCGGCAGCGTCACACGCGTGGCGCGGCCGACGTCCTTGGACTGCTGCCACGCGGCCGAGTCGGTGTCACGCCAGACGATGCGGTAGCCGGCCACCTCGGGGTCGTCGCTGGGCTGCCACTCCAGCGTGGACTCGTTGGTCAGCTCGCGGGCATCCAGCCGCACGCCCTTGACCGGCGCGGGCGCCCAGGCCAGCGTGGCCAGGCCGGCCAGGTTGGCACGCGCCACGTCGGCGACGTAGCCGAAGTCGACGAACTCGGGCAGGTCGCCGTAGACGACGCCGTTCTCGGTCCTGGGGTTCTGGTGCTGGTGGGCGAAGTTCTCGAACGGCTCGCTGAAGCGCACCGCCGCGTAGCCGCGTTCCAGGAAGGGGATGTGGTCGCCGCCACGCAGGTAGCGGTCGCGGCGCTGGATGAGCTGCACGGTGAACCCGGGCATCGCGGCTTCAGCTGCGGCCTTCAGGTGGCGGCCGAGCTGGTGGGTGGGCAGGTCCTCGCTGCCGCCGGCCTGCAGCAGCGGCAGCAACTCGGCCTGCATCGCGGCGACGGACCGTGCGTCCGCCTCGCCGGGCGGGCGGTTGGCCTGGGCAGCCGTCAGCAGCCGCACCAGCGGGTCCAGCCCGTCGGCGAACAGGCGCAGCCGCTTCGGGTCATGCTGGCCCGCGTCGCCGCGCGAGCTGCCGACGATGTCGTTGGTGATCATGGCTTCGACGTTGAGGTTGGCCGCCCGCGCCTCGCGCGCCCACTGCGCGGCGCCCAGCAACCCTTGCTCCTCGCCCGGCACGGCCATGAACACGATCGTGGCGTCGAACTGGCGTCTGGCCATGACACAGGCCAGCTCCATGACCGCGGCGGTACCGGAGGCGTCGTCGTTGGCGCCCGGCGCCTCGCCCAGCGAATCCATCACGTCGCTGTTGCGCGAGTCGTAGTGGCCGCTGACGACGAGGGTGCGGCCCTTGGATGCGCCGCGGCCGGGCAGTGTCGCCACGACGTTGACCAGCTCGGTCGGCTGGTTCACGCGGTTGCCGGCGGGCTCGATGAAGCTCTGCTCCTCCACCTGCAGCCGCCCGCCCGCCGACTTGGCGCAGGCCGACAGCTCCGCGGTGATCCAGCGCCGTGCGGCGCCGATGCCACGCGTGTCGGAGCCGATGTCCGACAGCGTGTGGCGCGTGCCGAAGCCGACCAGCTTGCGGATGCGCGCCTCGATGCGCGCCGGGCTGACCTCGGCCAGCATGGCCTGCAACTCGTCGGCCGGTGCGCGGTCGGTCTGGGCCTGGGCCGTGGCGGCGAGCAGGGCGATGGAGAGGGCGGCGAGGCGGGCTTGCATGGAAATCATTCTGCCCTTGCCGTGCCGCCACGCTTCTTCTACGCTGGTTGCCCGACACGAGGAGAGTCCGATGAGCGTCAGCCTGGATTCACGAGTGAGCAAGATCCGCACGGTCGCGCTCGTCGGGCCCGCTGCGGCCGGCAAGACGACGCTGCTCGAAGCACTGCTGCAGCACGCCGGCGCCATCCCGCAGGCCGGCAGCATCGAGCGCGGCAGCACGGTCTCGGACCACGACGCCCTGGAGAAGCGCCTGGGCCACTCGCTGCAGTCCAGCCTCGCGCACTTCACGCATGACGGCCTCCGTGTGCACGCCATCGACACGCCCGGCGCGCCGGATTTCGTCGGCCAGGCATTGCCAGCGCTGGAGGCGGCGGATACGGCCATCGTCGTCATCAACGCGCAGAACGGCATCGAGCTGATGGCCCAGCGCATGCTGGCCTCGGCCGGCGAACGCGGGCTCGCCAGGCTCATCGTCGTCAACAAGATCGATGCGCCCGGCGTTGACCTGGCCGCGCTGCTGGCGCAGGTCCGCGACGTGTTCGGCAAGGAATGCCTGCCGCTGAACCTGCCGGCCGACGGCGCCAGGCGCGTCGCCGACTGCTTCTTTGCAGCCCGTGACCTGACAGGACGGGAGGCCGATTTCTCATCCGTCGCCGACGCGCACCGGGCGCTGGTGGAACAGGTGGTCGAGGTGGACGCCGCTTTCGTCGACCGCTACCTGACCGATGGCGACGTCGACCCGCGCGAGCTGCACGCGCCGCTGGAGCAGGCGCTGCGCGAGGGCCACCTGATCCCTGTGTGCTTCTGCTCGGCCCGCACGGGCGCGGGCATCGGCGAGCTGCTGTCCGTCATCGAGCTGCTGATGCCCAACCCGGCCGAAGGCAACCCGCCGCCGTTCCTTCTCAATCCGCTGGCGGGCAAGGGCAGCGAACCACAGCCCTACCCTGCCACGCCGGACCCGGCCGCGCACGTGCTGGCGCATGTGTTCAAGATCGTGGCCGACCCCTACCTGGGCAAGATGGGCGTGCTGCGCGTGCACCAGGGCCGCATCGCCAAGGGCGGCCTGCTGTTCGTGGGGCATGCCCGCAAGCCCATCCGCGTGGGCCACCTGTTCATGCTGCAGGGCGCCAGGCATGTGGACGTGGACGAGGCCCTGCCCGGCGACCTGTGCGCCATCGCCAAGGTGGACGACATCGCCTTCGACGCCGTGCTGCACGACGCGCAGGAGGACGAGCACATCTACCTGAAGCCGCTGGACTTTCCGACCCCGGTGCATGGCATCGCCCTCAGTCCTGCTCGCTGCGGCGACGAGCAGAAGCTGTGGGAGGTGCTGTCCCGCCTGGTCGATGAAGACCCCTGCCTGCGCATCGACGGCAACCACGAGACGCACCAGACGCTGGTCTACGGCCTGGGCGAATTGCACCTGCGCCTGCTGCTGGACCGGCTGCGCGAGCTCTACAGGGGCGAGATCGTCACCGCGCCGCCGCGCATCGCCTACCGGGAAACGGTGTCCGCGCCGGCCCAGGGCCACTACCGCCACAAGAAGCAGAGCGGCGGCGCCGGGCAGTTCGGCGAGGTCTACCTGCGCGTGGAGCCGCTGGCGCGCGGCGCCGGGTTCGAGTTCATCGATGCCGTCAAGGGCGGCACCATCCCGGGCCAGTTCATGCCGGCCGTCGAGAAGGGCGTGCGCTCGGCGCTGGCCAGCGGCGTCATCGCCGGCCATCCGCTCGTGGACCTGCGCGTGACGGTCTATGACGGCAAGCACCACGCCGTCGACAGCAAGGAGATCGCCTTCGTCACGGCCGGCCGCCGCGCGCTGATGGACGCCGTGCGCGAAGCCCGGCCGCTGGTGCTGGAGCCCATCGTGCAGGTGGACATCACGGCGCCCGAACATGCCATCGGCGACATCACGGGCGACCTCGCCGCGCGACGCGGCCAGGTCAACGGCACCCGCGCCGCAGTGCCCGGCAGCCTCGTCGTGCAAGGCCTGGCGCCGCTGGCCGAGCTGGCCAGCTACCAGTCGCGGCTGAATGCGATGACGGCGGGCGAAGGGCGCTACACGCTGCTGCTGTCGCACTACGAGGCCGTGCCGCCGAACATGCAGGCGGCACTGGTGGGAGCCTATCGCCCGAGCAATGATCCTGATTGATCGGGCCGCTGTAAAAAACAAGACTCCTTGCGGAGCCTTGTTATTCGTTCAACCCATCATGCACTCAAGCATGCACTCCTGATATTCCGGCGACCCGCGGGGGCCGGCAAATTCAATACAGGCGCGGTTGCAGAAATAGAAGTCCGGCGGATAAGCAAATGCGGCAGTAACCGCCGAGGAAAGAAAAACTGCAATTGCAATGATCTTTTTCATAACGCTCCTTGATTGTAGTTAAATTTGGCGTTTAAGCGCACGCCAGCAGCGCATTCAAAACTGTCAATGGCCACTGTTCGAGGCTCCCAACGCATCATCAAGCTCCTCGATCCAAAAGCCCTGCACGCGGCGATTCCCTATCAGCGTTGCCGGCACCGGCCCACCGCCAAGTTTCGCGTGTTGAGCCGCGGCCTCCGCAGAGTTTTGTACATCGGCAAAGACGTAGCGAACACCCTTCTTGTTAAGATATTCGCGAGTCTGGCGGCAAAAACTGCAGTCCTGTGTTCCATACACGATCGCACGGACGTCGGCTGCAGGGAAATAGGCGGCGTAATCGCCCAACTGATGGCGCACCTGCATTTTCATATGCACTCTTGGGGCGGCATATCCAACCAGCAAGCCGGCCAATATAGCACCAACAAGCAAGGAGGAATTTTTGCTCAACATATTCTTCCACATGCAGATTGCAAATAGATTTCGAATCGAAACATGACCGACGCTTTTATGACGCTTAGGGAAGGTCTGCAAAACCTCTCGTCAATCCGACTGTCGCGCGGCCTGAGCGTCGGGGACGATGGTGGGCATGGATCAGATCACGCTCGGCCTTGACCCGCTGCCCAAGAAGACCCGCAAG